>Ga0210409_10000946_pt1 | contig 41268 bp, 37 predicted proteins | sample IncBWH17MmetaG_FD_161649 | JGI IMG/M metagenome (GOLD analysis project Ga0210409, IMG submission 161649) | Forest soil microbial communities from Barre Woods Harvard Forest LTER site, Petersham, Massachusetts, United States - Inc-BW-H-17-M | ecosystem: Environmental > Terrestrial > Soil >... | reverse complement strand
CATTTCCTTTTTTTCAGCGGTCCAGCCCTGCACAGTGACCTCGACAGGGGATTTGAGTTTCGCGTCGGCTTCGGGCCCGGGCGTAACAATTACTCGCTCCAATTTCTCCGGTAGCAAAGAGTGGTCATCTCCCAGCGGGTCATATTCGTCTACTCCTTCGAAGCCTTCATCGTTTTGCAGAGCTTCCAAAAGAACTGGGACGTCTTCGGAGTCCCACCAGGTGCGCCGCACCATGTACGTCGCGGTGCATGCCAGGACAGCCAGCACAGCGATCATCGCTGCCGCACTGTATCCGCGCGCGCGTTTTTGAACTATCGCGGCGGAGATAAAAACCGCAAACGGAATTGCCAGAATGGACATCCAGCGCCAAGGAAATTGCACGAAACGCAGCTGGGGAAGTGCCTCCCACAAAATATTGCTTATTCGCAGCATCAGGAATGCGGCAGTCACCGACAGCGCAACCAACGTGCCCCAGAGGCTCTTGTTCAGGGGCTGCGCTTTTGATCGGCTTCGTGGAAGATTCAGCGCCGCAAATATGCCGGTCAACACGATGATCAGGACGGCGGTGTTGGAGGCGATGCGATTGAAGGCGTTATGTTCCGCGTCGGCAATTACGGCGTACAAAAAATTCTGTGACGGTTGCAAACCGGACGCCAGCGCCAGGGAAATATTCACCCAGCGCTGTTCATAGGCCGCGGGCACTAGATAAAAACCTGCCAGGCCAAAACCCAACGCGAGCGCCGCGGTACCGCGCAACAATGGGCGCCACGATTTTTTTTTAGCCGCAGTCCACACGAACAACATGGCCAGGCTGTAGCTGGCGACCACTCCTGCGGGAGCGTTGGTCAGCCACACCGCGGCAAACGCAATCGCCAGCAATACGATGGAACGCCGGTGTGAGCGAGCAGGCGGGTCAAAGAGTCCTAATACTTCTGCGGCGGCCAAAAACAGCAGCGGGAAAAACGCCAGTGCGAGTTGCTCCGCGAAATCGCTGCGCATGTACACGATGAGCAGCGCGTAGGGATTCGCTGCATAATAAACTGCGCAGACCAGCGCTCCACGCTGCGGGAATAAACGCCGCCCCAGCGCAAAGGCGCAGAGTCCCGCGAGGGTTTGGGTCAAAACGATGAACACCGCCGGCACGAAAATCCACGGCACGACTAATCCAAGCACGGCCCCGAACATCCAGGAAATTGGGGGATAGAAAATGAATCGCGGTTCGCCAAATCCGTGATTCGCTCCTTCTGCCCATCGTGGGAACAGGATTCCTTCGCGCCACTGAGTTGCCGCGTCTAGCCAGGACGCCACGTGAAATGAGAAGTCGTGGCCGGAAGCGTTTCCTAGCCAAAAAAAAGGGGAAATGATCGCTAGCGCGGTGGCCACCGAAAGGAGCAATGCAAACAGCCAGGCTCGCTTGGCATTTACAGTTAAATTTGCAGCGCTAGTCTCTTCGGAAGAAACTGTCATGCGAGGTTCATTGAGTTATATGGTGAAAGCACTCGTAGTAAACAGAGTATACGAGATGCGATTACGTCAGCGCGCTTCGGATCGGTCGTTTTTGTAGACCACTCCTTCTTTCATTACGAAAAGCACATGTTCGGTCTGCCGAATATCCTGCAGCGGATTTCCCGGAACAGCAACGATATCAGCGGACTTGCCGGCTTCCAGGGAACCAATTTTGTCAGACAGTCCCAGTAGCTCGGCATCCACTGACGTTCCGGCTTTCAACGCGTCAACCGGCTTCATGCCCAGATCCACCATTTGATGAAACTCTTCGCCATTGCGCCCGTGCGGATAGACTGCCGCATCAGTGCCCAGTCCGATTTTTATGTTCTTAGCCAGAGCTTTTTGAAAAGTTTTATGCAAAGAGGTCATGGCCTGCTCGGCTTTCAACCGAATCGCGGGAGGAATATACATGCCGGCCTGCATTTGTTCGGACAATCCCTGCAGGGCCATTAAGGTCGGCACGTAGTAGGTGCCGTGCTGTTTCATCATGTCCAGCGCTTCGTCATCGAGGAAGGAGCCGTGCTCGATAGAATCCACGCCTGCGCGAATAGCGCGCTTGGCGGCTTCCGCTCCATGACAATGCGCGGCTACTTTTCTTTTGAGTGCATGCGCTTCATCGATCAGCGCATTCAATTCTTCTTGCGTGAGTTGTGGGGTGTCGACATCGTCGGCTAGAGAAAGGACCCCGCCCGAAGCGCACGTTTTAATTATGTCCGCGCCATATTTGTGAGCGAGGCGCACGGCGTAACGCATTTGATCCGGGCCGTTAGCAACTCCTTGTTCCGGGCCCGTTTCATGCCCAAACACGCCAGAGCGGTAGCCGGTTTCATCGCAGTGGCCTCCGGTAGTTCCGATGGCATGCACAGAGACCAGCATGCGCGGTCCGGGCACTTCGCCATGGCGAATGGCATTGCGCAGACCGACATCAATGAAGTCATGAGAGCCTACATCGCGCACGGTGGTAAATCCGGCCATCAAGGTAACTCTCGCGTTGGCGATGGAATCCAGCGTTTGCTCAGGGATGGTTTTTTGCAATGAGTCCAGGGCCGCCTGTTTATAGTCGGTGGTATACATTCCGGTCAGATGCGTATGGGCATCGATAAATCCAGGCAGCAGTGTCACATCTCCCAGATCGATTACTTCAGCCCCGGCCGGGATGGTAGCATTGGCACCTGCAGCGTAAATTTTTCCGCCGGTCACAATTACCAGGCCAGGAGTCACCAAAGAATTGCTCTTGCCGTCGAACAGCCTGGCCGCCTTGAGCACCACCGTCTTTGTTTCAGGCGCCTTGCTTTCAGGGTTCTGCGCTTGTCCATAAACTTGCGTCATAGCCATGCACGCCACTACAAATAGTCCAATTGCCCTGCGCATTGCGCTTATCTCCTCTTCAACGGCCCAACGCACGATAACTTGCTGCCATTAAATGTCAAGGAATCTCATTATCGTTCCCAATTATTCTCTGTTATCAGATCGAGCGACTCGTCACTCACCCGAAAACACTATTGACCCGCAGTGGCACCGAGATGAAAATGCACCACGCGCCCCGGGGGGCAACTTGATAGGGCCATCTCGCGTTCTACTTCATGCCGAAAGGATAAATAACAAATGTCAGAAAACGACGTGATCGCAAATCAGAGGCAAATTCTAAAAAACCAAAAAGAGATTATCGCCAATCAAACTCGGATTAAATCCAACCAGGAAGCTATCAAGAAGAATCAAGCCACAATTCTAAAAAATCAGGGTAGTCTCAATACCATCCTCAAGAATCAAAAACAGATTCTTGCTTTGCTAAAGAAGTAGGTTAGTTGCCTTTGCTGTAGATCACGATGTTGAAATTCGTCACGGTCCGTTTTTTGGCAGTAGCCCTTTCCGTTTTTGCGAATTTCATCGCGTTTGACTCTACCTCATTTGACTTTGGCATTTCGCTTCCGCCGCCTTGGGAGAGTTCCGATTTTTTAGCATTGCCGTTGGGATTCAACGGCGTCCATACCTTGTCCTCATTGTCCGATTCCACAGGACTTGCTGAACCTTCGCAAACCGCGCGACTGACCGTCACTTCATACAACATTCACTCATGTGAAGGTCTCGACCTTCGCCTGAGCTGCGATCGCATTGCTGCAATTCTCAGTCGCACTCACGCCGATGTCATTGCGCTCCAGGAGGTGCGCGCAGGCCAAGAGGAGGAGATTGCACATGTTCTGGGCTTCCATGTGGTGTTTGCAAGGGCCGATCACGTGGGCGGCTACGAATTTGGCAACGCCATTTTGAGCCGGTTTCCGATTCGAAGGTCTGATATTTATCCGATCGGTGTACCGCACCACGAGCAACGGGTGTGCCTGCACGTGGAAATTGCCTGGCCGGGCGACGCCAGCGCGATCCATGTGTTTAGTGCTCATCTCGGTCAAAGTGAAAAGGAAAGGCGGCAACAAGCAGAACGTCTGGCGTCGAACTCCATTCTCGAAAACCCTTCTTTCCACAATGCGCCGCGGATACTGCTGGGAGACTTCAACGAGAAATCACGAGATGGCATCGTGAACCATACGCTTGCAAGCTTCCAATGCGCCACCGGAAGATCGTGGACGGCATTTTTCCCAATTGTGTATCTCGACCGCGTGTACATCAGCAGTGACCTGAAATTTGATGACTTTCACATTTATAGAACCGGTAGCGCATTGATTGCCTCGGACCACGCCCCCATCACCGCCGTGGTGCTAAAGGCTACGGCCCCTTAGCCCGCTGCAGTCCGGTCTCTCAGGGCGTCCGCCAAAACCAAAGCTGCTCCGCTGAACAGCAGGGTATCGACGAAGTAGTTCAACGAGACAATGTCGGTGGGACTCGCCACCAGAACTGGCAGGTAAACAAACAGAACGAGAAGCAGAATCATCACGCCCAAACAGGTTGCTGCCATGCGCGCTTTCTTATTGGCGATGAGGGCTACTCCGGCCGCGACAAGCACCGTACCCGCTAGATAAGCCCACGGCAGGCGTCCGGGAACCCACACCGGGATGATTTTTTCCAGCGGAACTCCTGGCGCAAACTCTGGATGCAGAAAATGTTCGACCCCAAAGAACAGTGCTGGTATAGCGACGAAAAATCGTCCGACGGTTACAAGCGCGGGCACGGTCCTCCCATGTGATCCCGCATAAGCAAGAGCGCCGCCGCTGAAAGCAGTATCTCGCAGCCCGACGGCCCAAAAAAATCGATTGCCGGGGTGGGCAATGATGTTGGGTATGTGGATCAAGAGTACGAATGAAAAAAGCATGGCGCCCAAGAGCGTTGCCGCCAATGGCGACTGAATCTGGACGGTGATGCTGAGAGCCGCGGCGATCAGAGCGATTCCCACCAGATAAACCCAGAATTCATGCGCCGGAAGCCAGCGCGGAACGATGTTCGCGATGTCCGCGGTATTCGTAAGATGCTCCGTTCCGAAGACGGCCAACGGAATCGCCAGAAACAATCGCCCAAACGGCATAATCTTGTCGAGCCCGCGCATTTGCGAGAGCTCATCTTTGAGGATCTTTACCAGGCCGACGACCAGGAGGATCGATCCAGAGAAATACAGCCAGAAGATCCCGCTCGGCAGCCCGAGACTCGCAAACGCGGCCGCAAGACGAGCTTTGGCGAAATCCACGAATCCGAAGAGCATCCCGTTAACCCCCATTTCCCGATTGTGAACCGCGCTGCTCCGGAAGGGTTGCCCCCTAGAAAATGGCAAGCGTCGAAGTGACTTGATGATTATAAGATGGGGCCGGAAAGTCAGGAGCAATCATGGCCCAACCAACACCGCTTAAATATATTTTCTACATTGCGGCGACACCGGCGAAGGTGTGGGAAGGCTTTGTGTCGCGGGAGTCGAATCGCGTCATCTTCTCGGGCGCTGAGCTTCAAGCGGACTTTAAGCCGGGTGGCTCGCTCGCCTGGGTCGGCCCGGGACCCGATGGCAAGCCCATGACCTACGTTCACGGGAAGATCCAGCGGTTTGAGCCGCCAAGAGTCTTTCAGTACACCTTCGCAATGGGCCAAACTGCTAAGGCGTCACGCGCAACTATCGAACTGGTGCCCGAGACGGAAGCCACACAAGTAAAAGTTACGCATGACGAGTGGGCCGAGGATGATCCTACTTACGCGGCCTGCGCCGACGGATGGCCACGTATACTTTCCCGCCTGAAGACGCTACTTGAGACTGGGAAGACATTCAAGCCACATTAATACGGGTGGGAGTAGTCTGAAATTTTGGACCCGGGTTTATGTCTGAGCCTCTTTCAGGGTAGGCCGTATAAGATTGTTCCTGCTTGGAAAACTCTGCAAATGATGCGACTGAAGGAAATCTCGTTGCTTCGTCAGCGTGTGACCGAGTGGAACGAGTATCCATTTAGCATTCCCGCGATCGCATCAATGCACTCTCTTCAGATCAGTAGCCGAGTGTGTTTCTTCGTAGGCGAAAACGGAACCGGGAAATCCACGTTGTTGGAAGCGACCGCGTCTCACTATGGATTCGGGCTTGAGGGCGGTAACAGGAATTTCTCACCGAACACAACGGCGAGTGTGAGGTCCATCGATCCTCTGGTGAAGGCTTTGAGGCTGTCGTTTACGAAGAAAACTGGACTTGGCTTCTACCTCAGGGCGGAAAGTTTTTTCAATGTTGCGAGTCACGTCGATAGTGTCGGGGCATCGAACAGCTACGGCGGCAAGAGCCTCCATGACCAGTCGCACGGCGAGTCGTTTATCTCGTTGCTGCGAAATCGCTTCACCCGTACAGGCTTCTATCTGATGGATGAGCCTGAGGCCGCACTATCACCGCAGCGTCAGCTTAGCTTTCTGGTTCTGCTCCACGAATTGTTAACTGACAACGACAATATCCAATTCCTGATCGCAACACATTCCCCCATATTATTGGCGTACCCCGAAGCGCAAATTTTCTCTTTTGACGGGGGGGCGGTCCACCAAATCTCCTACCGCGAGAGCCAGCCGTTCCAGCTTGTAAGCCGGTTCGTAGCTGCACCTGAGCGGTACATGCACGCTTTGTTCTCCGAATTACCATTCAAGGAAGACAAGCCTGATTAGAGTAGTAGCCAGAACTGATTAACCGCCGAAGGCGTGCGATTCCTTGACTTGCTCGCTCCGCGAATCAATAATGATAAGGCATGAACCTACGCGCGGAGGCGCTGCCGACATGTTCCTTGACGTTAAGGATCTGGCCGTTCGCAAGCTGCGGATCCGGAAGACATATGCGCCCGGAAGCGTCGATTTTCATTCCTCGGAGATCAAGCAACTAGAACCCCTGGAAGTAAACGCCACGGCGGAGCTGCTGGAAGGGCAGATTCGCGTGGAGGGCCAGCTCGATACGAAAATCGAGCTACAGTGTGCGCGGTGCCTGGAGCCAGTGGTGGAGGAAGTAAACCGCGCTTTCGATCTGTTCTACGCGCCGTTGCCCAAAGATGAGAAGCCGAAAGAAGACCGGCTGAAGGACGACGATACCGAGATTGGATTCTTCCAGGGTGAAGGTCTCTTCCTGGCCGATGTGGTGAAAGAGCAGGTGCTGCTGGCGTTGCCTTTGAAGGTGATTTGCCAGAGCGACTGCCGAGGTTTGTGCCCCAATTGCGGCGCAAACCTGAACCACGAAGAGTGCCGGTGTGAGACCCACGCGACGGACCCACGGTTGGCCCCGCTCGCGCGCCTCAAGCAAGACTGGCTGAAAAAACAATAGTTTCCGGGCTGTAAAAGGCCCGATTTATCTCCGCCAGCGCGCGGAACAAGGAGTAGTGTCATGCCTAACCCTAAACGACGGCATTCCAAGCGGCGCACCAGCACCCGGCGGGCTAACGATTTTTTGACCAAGCCATCGCTCGGCAAGTGCCCAAATTGCCATGAAATGAAGCAGCCGCACCAGGTTTGTCCCCACTGTGGTTATTACAAAGGGAAAGCCGCTCAAGAACCGGCATAGCTCTTAATCTCCCGTAGTCTGCGGACGAAATCCAATGATCACGATTGCAGTTGACGCCATGGGCGGAGACCACGCGCCCCGGCCCGAGGTGGAGGGCAGTGTGCTAGCCGCACGCGAGTACGGCGTGCGTATTATCCTTGTGGGACAGCCTAATTCGTTGCGCGCGGAACTGGCCAAGCATGCCGCGCCCAACCTGCCGATCGAGATTGTGGCCGCCAGCGAAGTGATCACCATGGATGACCATCCGGCACAGGCGTTTCGCAGGAAGAAAGACAGCTCCGTGCATGTGGCAGCGCGTCTCGTTCGCGAAGCGAAGGCGGATGGCCTGGTGAGCGCTGGAAATACCGGCGCGGTTATGACCGTGGCGAGATTTTTGTTGGGGACGTTGGAATCTGTCGACCGCGTGGCTCTGGCCGCGCCGTTTCCGAACGCCAAAGGCGGCATTTCTGTGTTGCTGGATGTTGGCGCCAACGTCGATTCCAAGCCCGAGCACCTGGTGCAATTTGCGGTGATGGGCGAGATGTACTACCGCGCGACGTTTGGCAACCGGCGGCCCCGTGTCGGGTTACTGTCGGTCGGCGAAGAGGAAATTAAAGGCAACGAATTGACGCGCGAAGTGTACACGCGCCTGAAGAAAAGCCCCGTTCACTTCGTGGGCAACGTGGAAGGCGGCGATCTTTTTTCGGGGATTGTGGATGTGATCGTGTGCGACGGGTTTATCGGCAACGTTGCGCTAAAAATTTGCGAAGGCCTGGCGCTGGAAATTTTTGTCTTGCTGAAAAAGTCCATACAAAGTTCGCTGGCGTCGCAGGTGGGATTTCTTTTTTCGCGTGGAGCGTTGAAAGGGTTGAAGAAGACCATCGACTACACCGAATATGGCGGCGCACCACTGCTGGGCGTGCGTGGCGTGTGCGTCATCGGCCACGGGCGATCCAACGCCAACGCTATTAAGAATGCTATTCGCGTCGCGGCGGGACTCGCGCGTGCGCAAATGAACGACAAAATCGAACAGGAGCTTTCGGCCGCCGCGGTACACCCAGACCGTCCCGGCATTCGCGCGCCAGAAATGCGAAAGACATAAGACAGGAAGACAAATGGGCAAAGTAGCATTCGTATTTCCCGGGCAGGCTTCGCAATATCCGGGCATGGGCAAAGAACTGGCGGAGATGTATCCGTCGGCGAAAGCCGTTTTTGACGAAGCCGACGAAGCGCTGGGATTTTCCATCTCAAAAATGTGCTTTGAAGGCTCGGAAGAAGACCTGAAGCTTACCGCCAACACGCAGCCGGCGATTCTGACCTGTTCAATGGCCACCTATCGCGTGTTGGAAGAAAAGGGGCTTGCTCCGGATTTTGTGGCTGGGCATAGCCTTGGCGAATATTCAGCGCTGGTGGCCGCCGGTTCGCTGAAGTTTGCCGATGCGGTGCGGCTGGTGCGCAAGCGCGGCAATTATATGCAGGAAGCGGTTCCCGCTGGCAAGGGCGCCATGGCAGCGATCATGGGACTTTCGCCCGCGGTGGTGAGCGATGTTTGCAAGCGCGCGGCGCAGGGACAGATTTGCGCTCCGGCGAATTTGAATTCTCCCGATCAAACAGTGATCTCTGGTGACGCTGATGCCATTAAACGCGCCGTGGAGCTGGCCTCTCAGGCGGGCGCAAAACGCGCCACGATTCTTCCGGTATCTGCGCCCTTTCATAGCGCTCTAATGATGCCGGCGCAGGAAAAATTAGAGCTGGAGCTGAAGAAAACGCATTTTGATAAGTTGCGCGTTCCGCTGGTCACCAATGTGGATGCCGACACCATCGAGACCGGCGAGCAGGCGCGTGAGGCGCTGGTGCGGCAGGTTACTGCGGCAGTGCACTGGGAAGAATCCGTGCGGCTGTTGATTGAAGAAGGCGTCAACACGTTTGTTGAGGTTGGCCCCGGCAAAGTGCTTACCGGACTGCTACGGCAAATTGAACGCTCGGTAGCTACGTTGAACGTGGAAGACGAGACGAGTTTGCTGAAGACCGTAGAGAAGATTGCCGGGGCGCGTTCCGACGCGGCGTAAACACGGGAACGTTACGCGATAACCGACCAACTGTGCGATTTAAAAAGTTTCAGGGGGCAGTTCAGTAGATGTTCAGTTTAAAAGATAAAGTTGCATTGGTAACCGGGGCGTCTCAGGGAATTGGATGGGACATTGCGCAGGCGCTGGTGGTTGCGGGCGCCAAAGTGGCCGTTGCCGCGCGCACGGAAGAAAAACTTGCCCTGCTGGTCGGCGAAATAGCCGCTGCCGGCGGGGAAGCCATTGCCATAAAAATGGATGTAGCCGACGCAGACCAAATAAAAGCTGGCTTCAAGCAAGTCATCGAAAAATTCGGCCGCCTGGATATTCTGGTCAACAACGCCGCGATAACTCGCGACGGCCTCGCTGTGCGGATGAAACCAGATGATTGGGACGCGGTGATTCGCACCAATTTAACCGGCGCACATTTGTGCATTCAGCAGGCGCTCGGCGTCATGATGCGCGCGCGCTCTGGACGCATCATCAACGTAAGCTCCGTGGTGGCGCAAATGGGCAATGCCGGGCAAGCCAATTATGTGGCCGCTAAAGCCGGGCTGATCGGGTTAACCAAAGCCATCGCGATGGAAATTGCTTCACGAAACATTACTGTGAACGCCGTGGCGCCGGGATTTATTGAAACGCCCATGACCGATGTTTTGTCCGACAAAGTGAAAGAGGAGCTAAAGACGCGGATCCCGCTCGGACGGCTGGGCGTGCCGCGCGACGTGGCCGCCTCGATCGTCTTCTTGGCTAGCGATGAAGCCGCTTACATAACCGGGCATGTGCTGGACGTAAATGGCGGGATGTACCTGGCATGATTTACCGGTGGAGCGCTTTAAAAGCCGTTAAAGTTGACCTAACAGGATACGGTGACTAGAATGAACGGGTTATCGGCGCCATCGATATTCAGCGGTAAAGCTGGCACCTACGCCCGGCTGAGCGGATACCAATTTTCCAGAACGACCTTGAGCCTCATCGGTAAAAGGCAAACCAAGCGATAGCAGATCGCGGAGGAAACAGGAATGGCCAGTGTGGAAGAACGCGTTAAGCAGATTATTGTCGAGCAGCTAGGCGTCGATGAAGCGGAAGTTACGCCTACAGCGTCTTTCGTGGACGACTTGGGAGCAGATTCGCTCGACCAGGTGGAGTTGGTGATGGCCTTCGAAGAAAGTTTCGGGATTGAAGTGCCTGATGAAGACGCCGAGAAAATGACGACGGTAAAAGATGCCGTCGAATATATCGATAAGCACTCCAAGGGAAAGTAAGTCACGGTCTTATCACCTCAACAGGGAGCACCAAACAGTTGACTCGCCGTGTAGTTGTGACGGGTGTTGGATTGGTCTGCGCGCTGGGCACCGGCACGGAGGAGAGTTGGTCTAACCTCGTCGCGGGTAAGAGCGGCGTGGGGCCTATCACGCTGTTCGATACTACGGGATTCGATTGCAAGATTGGCGGCGAAATAAAAAATTTCGATCCCTTCCGCTGGATTGAAAAAAAAGAACTGAAAAAAATGGGCCGGTTTATTCAGGTGGCTCTGGCGGGCGCGGACTTTGCGATCAAGATGTCCGGTTGGAAGAGGGAAGATTCGGACCTGGATGAAGTTGGGGTTTACGTTTCATCGGGCATCGGTGGTTTCGACATCATCGAGCGCGAACATATCAAGTTGATGCAAGGCGGTCCGGGCCGTATCTCACCTTTCTTTATCCCGTCGGCTATCGTAAATCTCGCTTCCGGGCATATTTCTATTCGTTACGGTGCGCGTGGACCGAATTCCGCGACTGCAACAGCGTGCTCTGCTTCGGCGCACGCCATTGGCGATTCTTTCAAAATTATTGAGCGTGGTGCGGCGGAAATGATGATCTGCGGCGGCACGGAAGCCACGATCACGCCGATGGGTGTGGGCGGATTTTCTTCGATGAAAGCGCTTTCGACCCGTAATGATGATCCCTCGCATGCCAGCCGCCCCTTCGATGCGCAACGCGACGGATTTGTGGTGGGCGAAGGTGCGGGGATTTTGATTCTGGAATCGTTGGAGCATGCGCAAAAACGAAATGCGCCGATCATGGGAGAAATTGTCGGTTATGGAATGTCTGGCGACGCGTATCACATTACGCAGCCTGCGGAAAATGGCGACGGCGCGTTTCGCGTAATGCGCGCGGCCATCAAAGACGCAAAGCTCACACCAGAAGATATTGGTTATGTGAACGCGCATGGCACATCCACGCCATTGGGCGACGTCATTGAAACACGGGCGCTCAAGCGTGTTTTTGGAGACCGTGCGAAAAGCGTACCGATTAGCTCGACCAAATCGATGACCGGGCACTTGCTTGGTGGTGCCGGAGGGTTGGAGGCGGGCATCAGCGTTTTGGCGCTGCGCGATCAAGTGATACCGCCAACGATTAATCTCGAATCGCCCGATCCCGAATGCGATCTGGATTACGTTCCGAATGTGGCGCGCAAAGCTACGCTGGATTATGCGCTATCCAATTCTTTTGGATTTGGCGGCACTAATGCCGCGTTAATCTTTAAGCGCTGGAGCGGGAAATAGACGCTGCTGCGCCGCTTTTGCCAGGAAAAATATCGTGAAAATTATTGTTTGCATCAAGCAGGTTCCCGCCAAGGATGCGCCTCTCTCTATTTCCGGCAACTGGATCAAGGAATCCGATATTGGATTTGAGATGAACGAGCCGGATAGCTACGCGCTCGAAGAAGCTTTGCGTTTAAAGGAGAAGCATGGCGGCGAAGTGGTGGCCCTTTCCATGGGCCCCGAACGCGTGAAGCAGACGATCAAGGAAGCTTTGGCCAAGGGCGCGGATCGCGGAATTCACATTTCGGACGATCAGTTCGCTCAGCTCGATCCCCTAAGTGCCGCGCGCACGCTTGCGGAAGCTTTGCGCAAGGAAAATGCCGATTTAATATTGACTGGCCTGCAAAGCGATGACCACGGGTTTGGACAGACAGGTGTGCTGGTAGCGACGCTTCTGGATCTGCCGCACGCCACGATCATCATGCAAATCGAAGTACAGGAAAAAAAGATGCGGCTGAAGCGGGAACTGGAGGCCGGGTGGTTTCAACACATTGAATGTCCGTTACCCGCGGTGCTTTCCATTCAGTCCGGGATTAACAAGGTGCGCTACGCTACGCTCAAGGGCATCATGGCCGCGAAGAAAAAAGAAATTGCTTCCATGACGCGTGAATCGCTGGGCGTGAAGTCTGAGCCCACGCAGAAGATCGAAAAGATTTATGTGCCCACGAAAACCAAAAAGACCGAATTCCTAACTGGCACGCCGGCGGAAATGGCCACCAAGCTGGTCGAGAAATTGAAATTCGATGCCCGTGTCATTTAATGATTTGCGGCGTGCTGAAGGATCGAGAACGTAAATGAAAATCCTGGTAATTACCGAGCAGCGCCAAGGCAAATGGAATAACACCAGCTTTGAAACTCTGGTGGCCGCGCAGCAGATTGCCGCCGATACCGGCAGCGCCATCAGCGCGCTGGTGATTGGAAAGGGCGTTGCGAATTTCGCTGAGGACCTGGCGAGCAAGAATATCGCGGAAATTTTGCTGCTGGAGCATGACTTGCTGGAAGCCTACACGCCGGACGGATATTCTCTCGCGTTGTCGCAGGTCATCGGCTCGTCGAAACCGGATCTGGTTTTATTTCCGCACACGTATCAAGTGCGCGATTTCGCTCCCAAGCTCGCTGCCATGATGGGTAAAGGCATGATCGCGGATTGTGTCAGCTTTCACAAAGAAGGTGACAAAGTTGTTTTTGTGCGCCAGATGTTTCAAGGAAAAACGGTGGCGGACGTCACCTTTCAGGGCGCGTCTCCGTGGTTCGGTTCGTTTCAGTCCGGAGCGTTTCGTGCGGATTTGTTAAAAGCGCATCCCAGCGGCAAGGCACCAATTAACAAAATTGCCGTGGAATTGAAACCTGAACAAATTCGAACCAAACCTTTGGAGCTTTTCAAGGAAGCCAAGTCGTCGGTGGATTTGACGCAAGCCCCGGTGATTGTTTCCATCGGGCGTGGTATCAAAGCGCCAGAAAACATCCCTCAGGCGGAAGCGCTTGCGAAGGCAATCGGCGGGGAAATGGCCGCATCCCGACCGATTTGCGATGAAGGTTGGTTACCCATGGAGCGCCAGATCGGCAGTTCGGGACAGACCGTGGCCCCGAAACTTTATCTCGCGCTAGGCATCAGCGGCGCGATTCAACACGTGGTAGGAATGAAGGGTGCGCGCACGATCGTGGCCATCAACAAGGATCAAAACGCCCCGATTTTTGAAATTGCCGATTACGGCATCGTTGGTGACATTTTTGAGATTATGCCCGCGCTTACCGCCGCCCTGGAAAAAGCAAAAACGTAATCAGTTTTGTCCTATCTTGATTCGTTCTAATCCCAAAAGCTAGCGCTCCAAATTGACCTTCGCAGCCCCTGCCCATACCATTATCTCTGGAGAGAACTGGCTTGGAAGTTGGTCCTGCTTTATGAAAATAAAACCTTTGCTCTTCGTGGTTATTTTGCTTCTTCCGGTACTGGCTTCAGCACAGACGGCCGACGAGATTGTTAACAAAGTTCTGGCTGCGCGCGGAGGAGTGGCCAGAATCAAGGCGGTGCACTCGCAACGAATCTCCGGAACCATCAATTTTGGCCCCGGCGCCGATGGGCCATTTCTGGTGGAACTGGAGCGGCCCGGCAAAATGCACATTGAAGTAACCGTGCAAGGCCAAACGCTGGTGCGCAGCTACGACGGCAAGTCCACGGGGTGGATTCTCAACCCTTTCACCGAGAATAAAACGGTGCAGCCGATGACCGCCGAGGACATCAGTAATATTTCTGACGAATCGGACTTTGACGGCCCACTGGTCGATTACAAACAAAAAGGCAATCTGATCGCTCTCGTGGGGAAAGAAGACGTTGACGGCAAGCCTGCATATCGCTTGAAACTGACCAATAAAAAAGGCGACATGCGCAACTATTTCTTTGACGCGGAGTCATTCCGGCTGATCAAGTGGGAAGGCACGCGCAAAGTCGGCGATAGGGATGTGCCTTGGGAATCGGTGTTCCACGATTATCGTGAAGTGGACGGCATACAATTTGCGTTTGAGATCGATTCCGCCGCGCCCGGCACAGGCCAGGCGCAAAAAATCATCGCGGACAAAATTGAGGTTAATCCGCAAATAGATGAGTCCCACTTCGGCAAACCTGCGGCTCCGGCGGCGCCTCCTGCGGCCGACGCGCCTGCCGATTCACCGGATGCGACACCGCCACCGAGTTCCGAGAAGCCGCCTTCACAAAAATAAGTTGGGCGAACGCGATTAGCCACAGGATAATTTGCGACGTTATTCTTTATCTGTGAATGAACCTACACAGGCGAAGGAGCACGATTCGTTCGCGGGGCTATGCTCACGCTGCGTGCATGCCCGGAGCATCGAGTCCGCTCGAGGTTCAACGTTTATACTTTGCGAACTTTCGCGCACGGATCCGAGATTTGCCAAGTATCCCCGCCTACCGGTTCTCGCATGCGAAGGGTTTCAATCCCGCGCGAATCCCCGATAAAAATAGCTGTTCAAGCCTTCCTTGGATTATCCGGGCTGTTAACCTAATTGTTATTATATATAAATAGTACTATATTGATGTTGTGAGCCTTACCGTTATGTATGTGCGAGCATTAACCATCGCAACGCTCGTTTGCGGTCTTCTTTCGTTTCCCGCACTTGCTGATAAACTGCGCATCACGACTGTTCCGCCGGGAGCTACGGTACAAATTAACGGCGTCCTGGTGGGTACCACGCCTTACGAACAAAGCATTCCGGGCGGCTATCTGCACAAAACCAAAACGGCCCTTGGCGCGCGTCTCGGATATCCGATGGTCGCGCGCCTGACGCTTGAGGGATATGCAGCCAAGGAAATCCAGATGACCGAAGGCCCAATGAGCTGGGTGTCGACGCTCAAAGGTCATAATCACGGCTCGTACTGGCTGTTGAAGACGGACCATTTTCAAGTGGAGTTGCAATCCGCCTCGAAAACCTTCACCGGCTCGGTTGAAAGCGTTTCGGGGTCTTCAACGCTGGTTCTGGGACCGCGACCGGAACTTTCGCTCGAGGAATTAGTCGGCCGCACAAAACCTGCCGTGGTGTTTTTAAAGAGCCTCACGAAAAGTGGAACAGGTTTTTTTATCACTGAAACCGGGGTGATCGCCACAAACGCGCATCTGGCACGCGGCGAGGAAGCTTTGCTTGCGACTCTGCCGAATGGCACTCAATTGGAAGCCAAAATCGTGTACGTCGATCCGGACCTGGATATTGCGTTGGCAAAAACGACCGGCGAAGGCTTCCCTCACCTTCCGCTCGCGGAGGCCTCGACGGTGCGACAGGGGGAAAGCGTGTTGGCCATCGGCAATCCCGGCGATGCGATGCTTTTCAGCGTTACCAAGGGAATCGTCAGCGCGGTTGGGCGCTTCGACGCTGCCGGACCTGGCACCTGGATTCAAACCGACGCGCCAATCAACCCGGGGAACAGCGGCGGGCCGCTGCTTAATTCCCGCGGAGAAGTGATAGGTATCAATTCCCAAAAATTGATCAAGAAAAATGTCACCGGCATTGGCTTTGCCCTTAGCGCTTCCGATCTGCTTGAAGTCTTCCACCGCTTTTATCCGACAGGGACTAAGCCAAACGAAAATGTCGCGGCATCCGCGAATGCGAAATTGCCAGCCGGTCGTTCAATGATGAACACCGCTGCCGGCCCGCAAATCTCTTCGGGTCTTGGGGTCACTGAAACCACTTCCGATCCCGACGGTGCGGAAATCTTTTTGGACGATAAATTTATCGGCACTACTCCAGCGACACTTCGCCTCACCGAAGGCACGCACACCCTGATTTCAAAATCCCCACATCACGCCGACTGGCAGCGTTCGATAACTATTTTGAAAGACAGCGCCGTCAGTGTAAAAGCCGCGCTCGATCCAATTTAGCTACAACCAAACGGAAATCCAGGTTTTCGCTTCTGGCAATTGCGGGCACCCAATGCGGTGTGCTAGCATCCGCCCGATTGGCTGCCAGGGGCGGTCAATCGACTGAAGAGCAGACCACAGATTCGTTAGTTCTTCGCCCTGCTGGTGTAAGACAAAAAGAGCGACAGACCAAGGGCCGCGCTTTTCAGAGGATTTAACTCGTTCCGAGGCGCAGGCCCGCGCCCTTCTCATCGAGCACGGACCTCGCACGATGGAGGTCTACATGAAAAGCTATCTCACCAAGGACATTCGCAACGTTGGCATTGTCGGCCACGGCGGCACCGGTAAGACGCAGCTGGTGTCGTCGTTGCTCTTCACCGCGGGCGCAACGCCGCGCTGGGGAAAAGCTGCGGAAGGAAGCACCACCACCGACTGGGACGAAGAAGAAATCGCGCGCAAACTTTCCATTCAAACGGCTATGGCACACGCCGAATGGCCTACTACCGCGGATCCCACCAGCCATGCCCCCGGCAGCAAAGTTAAAATTAATTTTATAGATTTACCCGGTTATTCCACCTTTATCACCGAGTCGAAAGCCTCGCTGATCGCCGCGGACGCCGCGCTGATTACCGTGGACGCGCACGTGGGGACGCAAGTTACCACCGAAAAAGTTTGGGATTATTGCGTGGAGTATGACATCCCGCGCGCGTTTGTACTGACCGGAATGGATCGCGACCTGGCGAGTTTTGAACGCTCCATGGAATCGCTGGAACAGGTTTTCGGCCGCAATGTTGTGGCGCTGCAACTGCCTATCGGCCACGAACGAGCCTTTCGCGGAGTGATTGATTTAGTGGCTATGAAAGCTCATTTCTACCAGCCGGATAGCGACGGGAAAGTCACCATCGAAGAAATCCCGGCGGCGCTCGCGGAGGATGCCAAGGAAGCCCACGAGAAATTAGTGGAAATGGTTGCCGAGGGCGATGACGCGCTGATGGAAGAATTTTTCAACGAAGGCACGCTTCCGTTGCCGGACCTTTTCGTCGGATTGCGGCGGGCGATTGTGGGAGAGAAAATCATTCCAGTGTTGATGACTTCGGCGCTACATAATATCGGAAGCGTTAGCCTGCTGTCGTTCATCGCAGATGTTTTCCCGCATCCGGATGAACATTCCATCGTGGCCTACAAAGAACCAACCGGCAAAAGCGAAGCCATGCCCCGCAAATTCGATGACGCGCAACCGCTTTCTGTTTTTATTTTCAAAACGCTAGCTGATCCTTTTGCCGGGCGCATCAACTATTTCAAGGTGATGAGCGGGGTGTTGAAAAATGACGCCACGCTGATGAATTACAACCGCAACGTGCCGGAGCGTTTTCAGCACACGCAAGTTGTTCAGGGCAAACAACTCATTGAAGTGCAGGAACTTCATGCCGGGGACATCGGCGCGATTGCGAAATTGAAAGAAACCGCTACCGGCGAAACGCTGGGGGATAAGTCCAATCCGATTTTTTACAAACGCGCGCCGATTCCCGAACCTTCCATCACGTTTGCGATTGAGCCTAAGACCCGTGCCGACGAAGACAAGATCGGAGTCGCGATCCACAGAATTCTGGAGGAAGATGCCGCGCTACATTTCTCGCGCGACCCGCAAACGAAGGAATTTTTGCTGTCTGGTTCAGGGCAGCAGCACATAGAAGTGGTAGTCGCGAAACTGCATAAGCGCTATCACGTCGACTTGACGCTGAAGCCGCCCAAAGTCGCTTACCGCGAAACTATTCGCGGCCGAGCCGACGCCGAAGGCAAACACAAAAAGCAGTCCGGCGGACACGGGCAGTTCGGGGTCTGCCGCATCAAGATGGAGCCCGCGGAACGTGGCAAGGGCATCGAGTTCGTCGACGATATTTTTGGGGGCTCGATCCCCAAAAACTGGATTCCCTCCGTAGAAAAGGGCATTCGCGATGCCGCCGCGCGCGGGTACCTGGCGGGATTCCCCGTGGTCGATTTTCGCGTGAGTCTGTACGACGGCAAATACCATGACGTCGATTCGAGCGACATGGCTTTCAAAATTGCCGGTTCGCTGGCCTTCAAAGAAGCCATGAAAGCAGCCAAACCAGCGTTGCTTGAGCCCATCATGCACGTGGAGGTCTACGCGCCCGACCAATACTCGGGCGACTTAATGGGTGATCTGAGTTCGCGTCGCGGACGCATCGCGGGCAGCGATCTTCGAGGACACAACGTGGTGATCAAGGCGCAGGTGCCCTTCGCCGAAATGTTGACCTACGCCAATGACCTGATCTCCAAAACGCAGGGACGCGCCACCTACACCATGGAATTTTCTCACTACGACTACGTCCCCAATGAGCTAGCTGAAAAAGTAATCGCCAACCACAAACCTCACGCTGATCAACAGGCGGACGACGAAGCCTAAATGCTGGATTCCTGAGAGCGCCAAAATGGTGCTTGCTGGGAATGGGCTTTACGGCCAACAATTCCAGCATTATGAAAAATTCCAGTACGCAGAAGTGGGGTCCACAGACTCGCTCGGTGCACGCCGGCGAACCGAATAAGCACGGAGTCGGCGCTCCGGTGGGCACGGAGATTTGCCGAAGCTCTACGTTCACCTTTTCTTCCACGGAAGAAATGAAGCTGTGGGCCGAAGGCAAGAGCAAAGCGTACATTTACACGCGCTATGGCAATCCCACGCTTACCGTGGCGCAGGAAAAAATTGCCGCGCTCGAAGGCGCGGAAGCTGCGGTGGTTACCGCATCAGGCATGGCCGCTATTTCGAGCGCGTTGCTCAGCGCGCTAAAAGCGGGAGATGAATTGATCTCCACCGCGCAACTCTATGGCGGAAGCTACCGGCTGATGCGGGATATTTTCCCGGGCATGGGCATTACGGTTCAACACGTGGAAACGGACCTGGCCGGAATGGAAAAGAAATTATCTTCCAAAACGAAAGTGCTGTATGTCGAGACGCCCACGAATCCGATGCTGCGTCTCGTGGACCTGCACAAGGCTGTGGCTTTCGCCAAGAAGAACAAACTCGTTTCCATCATCGACAACACGTTCGCCACGCCCATACTTCAGAATCCCATTTCCATGGGCTACGACATGGTGGTGCACAGCGCCACTAAAGCGCTGGCCGGGCATACGGACATCATCGCAGGAGCGGTGGCTGGCAGCGCGGAATGGATGCACCGCATCCAGCACATGGTGATTTCGCTCGGCGGCTCCATGGATCCCGAGGCGGCATTTTTGCTGATTCGCGGGATGAAAACGTTGGGGCTACGGGTGCAGCGGCAGTGCGAAAACGCGCTGGCGGTGGCGAAATTCCTGGAGGCCCATCCGAAGGTCGCGGCCGTCCACTATCCGGGGCTGAAATCTCACGCCGATCACCCCATCGCGAAAAAGCAGATGCGCGGATTCGGCTCCATGCTGGCTTTCGATTTGAAAGGCGGTCTTGACGCGGCGCGCCGTTTTGGCGATCGGGTGCAACTGTTTCTACTGGCGGTCAGTCTGGGCGGGGTGGAATCGCTGGTGGCGCTGCCACTGTACACTTCGCACTACAACATGAGCGCGGAAGAATTGCGACGTGCCGGCGTAAGTCCCGGCACGGTGCGCGTTTCCATTGGGGTGGAAGATTCGGAAGATTTGATCGCGGACCTGGAACAGGCGTTGAATTAATTCTCGCCCGAAAGACTACAGACCCGACCGGAGCTTAAATCGCTAATAGTCGCGTGCGACTTCAGCGAGTAGGTTGCGCCACAGGTACTTCCCAGCCCATTTCATCCGGCAACAAAGACTTCACGATGTCTTCCATTTCGTGAGCGCTCTGAACCTGCTCGGGATAGTTGTGGCAATTGATATCGTAGGTGCCGCCAAACTTGGCGCGCACAAATTGCAAGGATTCCTGTAAACGGAAGGCTACGCGCTGGGCATTGTCAGGATCGGTTTCGGGGAGAACTACTCCGAACAAGTCCTTACCCAAACGATAGATGGAATCGGTGGGTCGCAGCTTCTTAGCCAAGGCTTTCGCGGCGCCACCAAAAGCCGCGGATTCGTCGTCGGCTGCGCCAGCTTTCGTGGCGGGCTTAGCTTTGATGAGCAAAAGTGACAGAGTTTTCTGGGTAGCCACGGCGCGGCGAAATTCCATGGTCAGGCGGTCCCAAAAGTGGCTGATGTCGGGCATGGATTGCAGGATGTCCACACTGGCCTGATGACTTATCTCAATGTTGCGTTCCAGCTCCTCCAGCAATTGCTGCTTCAATTTGCGGACCATGCCCTGGCGATCAACGAGATAGCCGATGAAGAGCAGTGTCAGCCCGCAAAATCCGAAATAGGCCACGCGCAAGGTCCACTTGTTGCCCTCCGGATGCTCAAAGACCAGCGGATACATGAGGGTCGCCAAGCCGGCAGCCAGTACAAATACAAAGACCGCCGAAAGAATGGTTAGTTGGAGTTCACGTCGTTCGAGCTGATCAAGTTCTGCGCGATTGAATTTCGCCATATCCAGTGCCCCAAGTTGCAGATGGACGGATCGACTTATTACACCATTCATGTTCACGGGAGGATTGGTTGAGGGCAATAGGCCGCCGAGGTTAACGTAGCGGAAACTACAATGGTGCTTTGCATTCAGGCGAGGCAAACGACGAACAGTGGGGTGGATTTGGCATTGAAACGGATTTATGAAAAGGCGGGTTAAAAAAAATAGCGGCGCACCGAAGCGCGCCGCCAGTAATTGTGATTTTGCGAAGTGGGTTAGAGGGGCTGGACGTTGGAGGCCTGCAGGCCCTTTGGTCCCTTGGTAACCTCGAATTCAACCGCTTGGCCGTCATTCAACGACTTATAGCCATCAGCCACAATCGCGGAGAAATGCACGAACACATCTTCTCCACTCTGGCGCTGGATGAAACCGAAGCCCTTGCTGGCGTTAAACCACTTCACTGTTCCTTGTTCTTTACTCACTGCTTTACTCTTTTCTGTCAGCCGGGATACGGCTGAGCATTACTAAATTGAGCTATTTGGTGCCTTTCCGAGCCCCTCAACAGAGCCTGGCCGTCTTCAGCCGTACACAAAAAAAGGCCGCAAGTGTGACCTTGCGACCGCTTTCTTCAACGTTCCAAAGGCGATACAAGCATCAAACGCGACAAAATGGTACCACAAAATATGGTCGGTGCCAAGCCCCTTTTTTGGGGTGTCGCCGCCATGGGTGACAGAATCACGTTGCCGTTAAGGGGTGACATTATCTTGGAGCATCTACACGGTGCTGACTATTTTCTTGTCCATTGCGGCGGAAAGGAGTAGAGTCCCACCAATTCTGTGGAGGTGCTCCCATGAACCTACTCTATTTGCGCCGGCGTTTGTTTGTTGCCGCTGCGGCTTGTCTGGTATGCGGACTGTTCGCGGTTGCCGGGGACGAGCCAAACCTGACCAAGGAACAGATCAAGCAGTTCCTTGTCAGCGCCAAGGTGGTGAACAGTCACGGGGCCAAGAAAGGCGTCACCAACACCGCGCGTCTTACACTGTCGGACGGAACGGTTACCCACGACGCCTCTTTCCAACCTATTGATGAACATAAACACGAGATGAAGCTTGCCAGCGGTGCCATCGAACTGAACTTCGTGGATTCCTACAAGTACAACATCGCAGCTTATGCGCTGGCTGAGTTGATTGGAATGGACGACATGGTTCCGGTATACGTCGAGCGCAAATATGACGGCAAGAAAGGTTCGCTCAGTTGGTGGCTGCCGGTGAAGATGGATGAGGCGGACCGCCTCAAGCAAAAAATATCGGTGCCGGCTCCCGAGGCCTGGAACAATCAGATGTACAAGATTCGGGTGTTCGATCAATTGGTCTCCGATGCCGATCCCAATCTGACCAACGTGCTAATCGGTGAGAATTGGCAGATTTGGAGGGTTGATTTCAGCCGCGCGTTTCGCCTCAACAAGGATCCGAAAGATCCCAAAGACTTGACGCGCTGCGACCGGCAATTGTTGCAGAGACTGAAGGCCCTGGATGGGAAGGAGCTCACAGAAAAAACCAAAGGCTATCTCGACAAGGACGAAGTGGCGGCGGTGATGACGCGACGGGATAAGATTGTCGAACGGTTCCAGAAGCTGATCGCTGAAAAAGGTGAGAAAGAAGTGCTGTACTGAAACATTAAGCCCAAAGTAAATTGCACTGCTCGATGCGCGGCGACTTTTTGGGCTTCAGGGCTGGCGGGCAACCAGTGACGAATGCAGGGGATGCCACACATCATGACTTTGCCGGTGACACCGGTGATAAGGAGAAAAAACATAATGAAGAAGCAACTCACTTTGTTGTTCGGTTTGATACTAGCCTCTCCGCTGGCGACGGCGGTGTTCGCGCAAGACACTCCCGCCAAGTCGACCGAGGCGCGGTTTGAAGGTAGAGTTGAAAGGAGCAGCAAGGAGCAGTCCTCTCTGACGGTTCGTCAGGTTGGTGGGAATGTGCAGAAGACCTGTGTGTTCGACAGTTCGACGAAATGGGTCAGTCAGTATCATGGCGACAAGAAGGTCAACGACATTGACGCCAGCCAGGTTAAAGACGGGGACTATGTAATTTGCAAGGGCAGCGCCGATGGCAGCGTAATTCACGCGACTTTAATCTCTAAGCGGCTCACGCACGGCAACGCCAACCAGTAGACGAGTTCGGTCTTTTATCGCAAGTTGAAACTCCCCGATCTCTTTTAAGAATGGGTGTTCACTTAGCAACCAGCTCGCGGAACCTACATCGATGGTTCCGCGAGTGGAGTTGTGTGTGGTCTATCGCCAACCGCCGCGTCGAAATCTGGTCGGCCGTCCCTGGCCGTGAGGATGGACCCCGTCTCTAGGAGGAAGGAAAATGGTCCGCGCTCCGGTGTGGGTCTCTCCCCAGCACCTTGGTATTTATTTCGTCTTGGTCCTGGTGTCGGCGGTGGTAGCGTGGGCGGGACCCGAAAGTGCTCCAGCGGGCCCACCGGAAACCATAGTTGCCATCGGCGATGTTCACAATAACTTTGACGGCTTTGTCGCCATTCTCCAGCGCGCCGGTCTTACGGACCCACAGAACCACTGGGTGGGGGGCAAGACAACATTCGTGCAAGTTGGAGACCTCCTGGATCGCGGCCCCAAACCGCGCGAGGTCATGGATCTGATGATGGCCCTCGAGAAAGAAGCTCCGCAAGCAGGGGGCCGGGTTGTGAGTTTGCTCGGTAACCACGAAGTGATGAATATGATGGGCGACCTGCGCTATGTCACCCCTGGGAACTTTGCAAGTTTTGCCGACGCCAATTCCGAAAAGCGACAGAAAGCCGCGTATGAGGAATATCGGAAATGGAAGGATGGTCATTCATCGTTATTTGCAGAGCTTGCCCAACCCATGGAGTTGACCGAGGCGGAGTGGATGGCGCGCCATCCGGCGGGTTTCGTTGAGCAGCGGGAGGCGTTAGGTCCAAAGGGAGAATACGGTAAATGGCTGCGGGGACATGCCGCAGTGGCCGAAATTGATGGAATCATTTTTTTGCACGGAGGAATTTCTCCTGAGCTGGCCAAGACGAAGCTGGACGCAATAAATAGTCGGATCCACGACGAAATCAAAGCATTTGATGAGTCCAAAGAGTATCTGCAGAATGAAAATTTGATCCTGCCGTTCTTCAATCTACAGGAAATCTACAATGTGCTTCGAGCGGAGGTCAGCGTTGAGCTCAAATCGCATGCCCCTGCCAACACTGAGCGCCAGGCAAAGATCCAGGGGTTCTTGAAGCATGAAGATTGGTTCAGTGTGCGGGTTGATGGGCCGGTGTGGTTTCGCGGTTACGACCAGTGGAGCGAAGAAGAAGGTGCACCGCAAGTAAGCAAGATCCTAGAGGGTTACAAGGCGACACACATTGTAGTGGGTCACACGGTGCAGAAGGGTGGCCGCATAAGGCCCCGCTTTGGCAACAAAGTGTTTCTGATCGACACCGGCATGCTCAGTAGCTACTACCCGGGAGGTCGGGCATCAGCGTTGGAAATCTGCAGCGATGGCAAATTTATCGCCGTGTATCTGGACCAGCAAGTAATGCTTCTCGATTCCGCCGGCTCGTTGCCTCAAGACAGAGGCGCCGGGGAGCATCCATTGGCGGGGAATGGTGCGAAGGTTCCGGAAAATGCAGGCATTTTACCCGCTGGCAGTATCTGTTCCGGAACGGCGGCCGCACCACAATAAAAGAGGCTGTGAAAGAGGGTCCTTCGGATGAAACGGTGGATTGAGCGCGGACTGAACATCGAACCCGGAGATCTGCGGCGTGCCATCCCCTTGTGCGCCTGTCTATTTCTGATTATGAGCTGTTTTATAACCGGAAGGGTTGCACGCGATGCCTTGTTCCTTGCACAGTTCCAAGCGGCCCAGCTGCCTTATGCCGACATCGCGAGCGCAATTTTAGTTGGAATCGTAGTAGTCGGCTATGTTCGTCTGGGGCGGAGAACCTCCCTTCGCAACCTACTGGTGGGCAGCCAGTTCTTCTTCGCAACAAACTGCGTGCTTTTCTGGGCGCTGTCTCACTACTACCATCCCGCATGGCTTTATCCGGCATTCTATATTTGGGTAGGCATCTTCGGGGTGCTCGCGCCGACCCAAGTCTGGACCCTGGCGAATTATCTTCTGACCACTCGAGAAGCGAAACGCATTTTCGGCATGGTGGGCGGCGGAGCCATATTAGGTGCGATTTTTGCCGGTTTTTTTTCGAAGACGATAGCCAAGGCATTCGGCACGGAAAGCCTGCTGCTGGGCATGGCGTTGCTTCTCTTGATTTGTACGGCGCTGATGGGAACCGCATGGTCTAGCTGGAAATCCCGGCTCGCGGAACATGGTGAAACGGCTGGGGATAAGAGAACCGCTCAGAGGGACTTACAGAGCAGTATGCGGTTGGTTTTTTCCTCTCCCTATTTACGACCGATAGCCTCAGTCATCTGCCTTGCTGCGTTCGTCACCACCCTTACCGGCTGGCAATTTAAAGCGGTTGCCAAACAGTTTCTGGTAAACAAAGACGCATTGGCCATCTTATTTGGAAACTTCTATTTCTACGCCGGGATATTGGGATTGTTGATTCAGTTGCTGCTGACCTCGCGATTGCTCCGTCGATTTGGGATAGGCACGATGTTGTTTGTACTTCCCATTTCAGTGATGTTGGGTTCGGCCGGGCTGCTAATCTGGGGCACCCTCCTATCCGCTATCCTGCTAAAAGGCAGCGATCAAGTACTCCGCTATTCCCTGGACAAGTCTGCCTTCGAGTTGCTGTACCTGCCGCTACCGCATAGGCTCAAGTTACGGGCGAAATGGTTTATAGACACGGTGATCGTGCGTTTGGGCGATGGTTTGGCCGGGGTGGCGGTCCTAGTTTTTGCCACCTATCTCAAGGTGCCGGCGCGGCAGATCACTTGGATAGCTGTGCTTGCAATCGGCGCATGGTTGGTATCGGTCTCCGTGACCGGGAAGCAGTACATCGCTTCTCTGAAGGAATCCATCAGCCAGCACCGGCTGAATGCCGACCAAGTCTCCGCGATGACGCTGGACCGTTCCACCGCGGATTTGCTATCCACCAAAATCCTGGTCTCCGACCCGGAAGAAATCCTCTACGCGCTAGGCCTCTTCGAAATCGAGCGGCAGCGCGCTGTGCACCCGGTGATTCGCGGCCTTCTGAGCCATCCCGCGCCGGCAGTCCGTCAAAAAGCCATCTCGGTTCTCTCCGCCGCGGGCGACAAGTCTGTCTTGCCATCCATCGAACCACTGTTGAAAGACCCCGACCACAACGTACGAACCGAAGCAATGCTGTACCTCGTTCACCACGCCCACGTTGATCCCCTAGCAATTCTCACAGAACTTGGAGACTTCGCTGATTTTTCAGTTCGCTCCGGAATGGCGGCATTTCTCGCGCGCCCCAGTGAAGTGCAGAGCCTCGAAGCCGCTCGCCAAATTCTCAATGACATGGCCTGCCAGGGCGGGGAGGAATGCGAACGTACGCGCGCGGAAGTCGCGCGCCTCCTCGGCGAACTGCCCGATTCCTTCGACCCCTTGCTCGCGACGCTGCTGGGTGATCCCGCCAATCTCGTGGTGCGCGAAGCGATTCACTCCGTCGGGGCCCTGCAGAAACATTCTCTGGCACCAGGGCTGGTGGACCTTCTTGCCAATCAAGAACTCTGTGGCGACGCCGCGCAAGCGCTGGCAAAATTCGGCGACCCGATCGTGCGGGTGCTTGGGAAGCATCTCGCGGATGGCTCGCGTTCCATCGTGACCCGCCGGGCTATTCCTCCGGTCCTCATCAGCATCGGCACGCCTGCCGCGGCGGAAGTGTTACAAGACAACTTGCTCGATGCCAACACCGCGCTTCGTTTTCAAGTCATCAGCGCGCTGAACAAAATTCAGCAGCTTCATCCCGAAATCGAAATTGACAAGCAACTGCTCGAAACCGTGCTTGCCGCCGAAATCATGGGGCATTACCGCTCTTATCAAATCCTGGAATCACTGCACGCCCCCGGAAATGTGGATGAACCTGTTCTGAGCGCCCTGGGTGAATCCATCCGGCAAGAACTCGAACGAATTTTCCGGCTTCTGGGACTCTTGTATCCGCGCCTGGATTTGCACTCGGCTTATTTTGGATTGCAATCCGATAATCCGACGGTTTACGACAACGCCCTGGAATTTCTGGAAAATGTTTTGAAATCGCAATTGCGCGGAATGCTGTTACCGCTGCTGGACGGCAAAGTCAGTATCAAAGACCGAGCGGTGATCGCGGAACGGTTTGTGCGCGCAAGGGTAGATAATCGCGAACAAGCGGTCGCCGAGCTGGTGGCCAGCGATGATCCGTGGCTGAAGTCTTGCGGCGCCTACGCGATTGGAAACCTGGGACTGCTAACCCTGGAAGGTGAATTAAATCGCTGCCTGGAGCATGCCGACCCGCTACTTCGAGAGACGGCGCGGGTGGCAAAAATTCGGTTGCAAGACGTCGCTGCCAAATCGCGGAGCGTTGCGGCGGCGCGGCCCCCCCTGGACGCCGCAGCCGCCGGCAATGCAAAAACTAAGGGTCTAGCGCGGCGCGCGTAGGTCGATGCGCGTCGCGTGCATCACTCCGTCACCACCCACAGTGCCAATCACGATAATGAACGATCCGGCTTTGACGTCGTCCTGTTGGCCGGGCTTTCCGCCGTTGGTCCATTTGGTGGAGGCGTCGTAACTGATTGTTCTTTGAGTTTCTGAGGGAGCCGCGCCGCCATGAATGTCTATGGTGGACGTGTCCTTGTTAACTCGGACCACTTTACCCTGCCACTTGTTTTCTTTCTTGACCGCGTCCTTCTTATCGGCCGCGTCTTGATTAGCACTTACGGGCGTGGCAACTAACACCGCTCCCGCGAGTACCATAGAAAGCAAAGCTGCTGAAATCTTCATGCATCCTCCACGTTGACAACAGTCTTTTTGGCTATGGACCGATTACCAGGAAAGAACAAACGGACAGAGGATAATGCCGCAGTTGGGAAGTGTAAAGGAGAATCTCCAGCAATCTAGCGCCGGTCTGGTCGCCCGCAAATGGCTATCGCCAAAGGGTATGCTGGTCCTGTTGACCGTGGCGCGGATAGTGCAGCCATCCAACGCGCAACTATGCTTCCTATAGCCCTGCCGGGGACAAACCTGGCGTGGTGTTAACGCCAATACCTTCCTGGTGTAAAGCGTTGACCGACGCGGCATGCGGTCCTTACCATGGATGAATGGCGCCAGTGCATCTCCCTTGGAAAAGGTGTGTGTCGGTTTCCGCCGTATTCGTCCTGGCGGCCGCGTTTGGTATTCCCAGTTTAACGATAGCTTCTTCATTCCACTCCGATAAGCACGATAAGACTGATAAGTCAGCCAAAAAAGCGCCGGTGCCTGTCACGCAGGAACTTCCGGTTTTGCCGCTCGACAATCCCGCGCGGCGCAACATGATTTGGCTGACCACCCCGGTTTCCAATGCGCGGCAATTATTGATTCACCGCGTGGAAGAAAAATTCGCTGAGGGCGAGCAGAACTACAAAGCCGGGCACCTGGAAGCCGCGCGCAAGGACTTCGACGACGCGGTCGATTTGATGCTGCAAACTGGCTACGATCTCAACTCCGACCTGCAGTTGAGCGAATTGTTTCACCGCGTGGTGGACACGGTATATACCTACGAGCTGCAGGCTTTTCGCGCCGGAGACGGATTTAATGAGGCGCCTGCAGTGCCGGCGCCGATTGACGAAGTCGCGGAGATGACCTTTCCGGTGGACCCGCGTTTAAAAGCGCGGGCCGAGGAAGCGGCCAAAAATATTTCGCACGATTTGCCGCTAACGGTTAACGACGAAGTGCTGTCCTTCCTGAATTTCTTTCAGACCCCTCGCGGGCGGGCCATCGTTGAAACCGGGTTGCGCCGCGCCGGCCGCTATCGCGGGATGATCGCGCGGGTGCTCAGCGAGGAAGGCGTGCCGCAGGACCTGATTTACTTGGCCCAGGCGGAGAGCGCTTTCCAGCCCACCGCCCTTTCACGAGCTGGGGCGCGGGGGATGTGGCAATTCGTCGCGTACCGCGGACAGGAGTACGGGCTGCGCCACACCTGGTGGCTTGACGAGCGGCAGGATCCGGAAAAAGCCACCCACGCCGCGGCGCAACATTTGCGCGATCTGTACAAACTATTTGGCGATTGGTATTTAGCCATGGCGGCATACAACTGTGGGCCAGGCAATGTACAGAAGGCCATTGAGCGCACCGGCTACGCGGATTTCTGGGAGTTGTACCGCCGCAACGTGTTGCCGCGCGAAACGAAAAATTACGTGCCCATTATTCTGGCACTCACGCTGATCGCCAAGGACGCCCCGCATTACGGCATTCAGGCTGAGCCGGAATCACCGGTGCCCACCGACATGGTCAAGCCGGGCCGGGCCATTGATTTGCGTCTGGTGGCGGAAACGATCGATGTGGACGTCGAGACGCTGCGCACTTTGAATCCTTCGCTGTTGCGCCTGGCCACCCCCGATGATCCAGCCTTTGAACTGCATTTGCCGCTGGGCAGCGCGCCAAAATTCTCCGCGGAAATTGCGGATATCCCACCGGACAAGTGGGTCAGCTGGAGGCGCCACCGCGTCGCTGCCGGCGAAACCCTGACGGCCATCGCTAAAAAATATCGTGTTACCCCCAAGGCCATCGCCGATGCCAACAATCTGGAATCCACGACAGCGCTGAATGCCGGAGAAAAATTAATTATTCCCGCGATTCAGCCGGCAGCGGAAAACAAACGCCGCATGGTCAGCTACCGGGTGCGCAAGGGTGACACTTTCCTGGGGATTGCCGATCGCTTCAGCGTGGAAAGCGAAGATTTGCTCAAGTGGAATCGCCTCAAGTCCAAGAGGGTGAGCCGGGGAATGGTTCTGCGTATTTACACCCTGGACAGCACGACGGAAAGAACTGCGGCGCACGCGCGCGTAAAATCCAGGAAAAAACTTGCTCGCCCGGCAGCAGTAGCGCAGGCTCGTTCGGCTTCCGCGACCCGAAATTAAATTCCTCGTTCAACGGATCAGAGTACGGTACTCATTTCGCAGTTTCGCGCCGCTGGGGCTGCGCCTTTATCCGCTGCTCCCAGGCTTCCTGTTCGTTTGGTTCCCAGTGTGCGACGATGACGGAATAGCCATCCGGGTCTCGCAGTTGCATCTCGCCGCTGGGCATGTAGCCCGGGTAGCTGATAGGCGGCGCGGCGACGCCGCTCCTCTGCAATTCAGCGTGTAGGGCCAGCAAATCGGGCGAATACATATACAACATAACGCCTTGAACTGCGGGATCCACGGGGTGTGCTGCCCGCAAGAACATCAGCGCACCACCTTCACAGTGCGCGCGGGCCCAACCCAGAGGCTTCCCACCGTCGGTATCCACGGTCACAAAACCAAGCAGTTCATAAAAAGCGAGTGACCTATCGATGTCCATGGCGTGCAGCATGGGAGTGGAATAGGTGGTTTTAGCGTTCATTAATTCCTCTATAGCAGGCCGCCGGGATTCGGCTCGCCGCCATGTTGCCACAAGGGTAGATCGGCACGCATCCGGATTTTTTGTGTCAATTTTATTTCTGAAACGCAGAGTGCTTGACAACGCATCCCGAGTACGATAACAACGGCTGACGGACAAATTGTCCTTCCAGCACGAGGCCAAGCAGGGGGCCGCGGACCAGGACTGGACAGGCCCAATTCCGTATTCGCTCTCTGGAGGATGCGATGGATTTCGATAAAGACAATTTCGAAGAAGACAATGAACTGGCGCCTCTGGAAGAGGAAGAAGCCGGGGACGTGGAGGAAGTCGCCGGAGTCGAAATAGACGAGATTGTCGCGGAGGATGACACAGAAGACGAGTCCGAAGTGCCCAAGCGCGCGCCCAGCGGGCCAAAACGTGGCTCGGCCGGTTCATCCGGTTCCTCTGCAGGATCGGGCAGATACGGCGGCGGTGCTTCCACCGGGAAAAGCGCGGGCGGTAAGAAGGGACCGGCCAAGAAAGCTTCGGTGGGCAAGAGCAAGAGCTCTTCCAAGAAATCGGCGAAGAAAAAATCGGGCAGCGCGCGAGGGAAGGCTGCGAAAAAACCGGCCAAGAAAGCTTCGCGCGGCAAGAAAAAGAAACGCTAGCTTCGTCGGTCTTCCGCGGCATTGTTCCAGGAAGGAGGCCCGCTATGTCCGGGCCTTCCTTTTTTGGGTTAGTAACGCGGCGCGTTCTTCCTTTATTTGTCCCCAGCGCGGACCACATCGACAATATCGCCTCATCGATTTGGGAAATATTCCTCTTGCAGGCAACGCCTAATCGGCTAGGCAGGCCCGTGCATCTTGCCTAGTCGATTAACTACCGTTAGCATTAACCTCCATGCCCAGAGCGCTCGAGCAGATACGGCGGATGCGCGGTGGCGCGCAATCGCACTTGATGCGCTGCGCGGATGGGCACTATCACGTGGTCAAGTTCCAAAATAACCCCCAGCACTGGCGAATTTTGGTTAACGAATGCTAGGCACAAGGTTGGCTTCGCGGTTGGGCTTGCCGACCGCGCCGGTGGCCATTATAGACGTCTCCGAGGAACTCATTCGCCTTACGCCGGATCTGGTCATGGAACATCCGCGGCATAGATTTCCTTGCCATGCCGGACCGCAATTTGGTTCCCGGTATCCGGGCGACCCCCGGAGATTGACGTTGCATGATTTTCTTCCCGACCAGCAATTGCAGCAGGTGGAAAATCTGCACGACTTCGCGGGCATGCTGATATTTGACAAGTGGACCTGCAACACCAATGGCCGCCAGACACTGTTCCTGGCGGATTTGAGCCCTACGGGTGGCATGGGTGCTGACGTTGAGGCCGTCGCTCCCAGCGGTGCTTTCGGCGGCTACCGCACTTTGATGATCGACCAGGGATTCTGTTTCAATGCCGGGGAATGAGATTTCCTGACGCTCCCCTGCGCGGTTTGTACGCGCGCAACCGGGTCTATGAAAGCATCACTGGGATGCAGTCCTTTGGGTCCTGGCTGGAGCGCCTGGAACAACGCATTACCGAGCGGGTACTGGACGACATCAGCCGCGATATTCCCTCGGAGTGGCATGAAGACGATTACGACTCTCTGCTGCGTTTGCTGGAACAAATTTTTCGCCGGCGTACCCGGGTGCCGGAGCTGCTGCTGGAGCGCGCCAGGAAATCCCTGAAAATTGCGCACCACCCGGCATCGCTGCCAAATTATCTTGCGGTCCATGACTCGCTCCGATCTGCATGCCAGACGCTCACTACGAGGCTGGCCAAATGCATTCGGTAGCCAATGAGAGCTACTGAAAATGCGGCTACTTCTTAAAGGACCCGACCTTCTACAGTGCCTAAATGGGCATTAGATCTTTAAGAGGAATCAAAACAGCACCACGGTGATGGTTATTTCCAATGGAGATCAAACATGAGGTTCCAGGCTATCAGCAATAAGAGGTTTAATTAATTAACTACCACGATCGCCTAAAGAAATCACGGTGCATGACTTTAATCCTCATGTCGATGAAAAGTGGCACTCAACGGAAGATCTGGGAATCGCCTCTCCCACTCTCTCCGCACGTCCTCGAGCTGAACCATATGTTTTAAACGTTGCGAATCGCTCAAATTTGTTATCTGTGAACACATGTATTTCGCCGCCATTCCTAACCGCAGTAACTCGGAATTAGATATCGGGCAGGGTATAAACGAGGGCTGCAGGGGCCTGCGAATTTGAAGCAGTCGGATACTCATCTTCAGGACTCGCTCGTACTGATAGATTCGGTCCTCATGGTATCACGTCTGTTATTTAACTTGGTAATATATTTATATATAACATAAAGTAATATATATGAATATATAATTATATAGAAGCGCCCCAGGCTGGCGCGGTCCAAAATGGCCCATGCGAGCCATATTGGGACTCGTCTCGTATAGTGGCTGCTCCGCTATGCGATCCACCTCACGTCAAAAAGCCGCTTTAAACCGGCAGTGGCGCCCCACTTTGGCCCGATTTCAGCGAGATTTTAAATCTTGATAACCATTTAGTAGCTATCTGCATATCGTCATCATTAATAGGCCAATGGCGTGCAATGATTAGAACGCGCCCGGAAAGCCTGTGGGTCCATGGCGATAGCAGCGGTAGCGGCTGTTCCCGAAATAACCTCAAGGATGAGTCTGCTGGTCGCGCATGACGAACAAATCATCAGGGAATTGTGCGCGGAAGTGGCAGCTCAAAGTGGCATGAAGGTCGCGACTGTTGCAACTGCCCAAGAAGCGATGGATATATTAGAAAATTTAAACATAGACATCCTCATCACAGACCTAAAGCTCGGCGACTCCAGCGGTCCTGACCTCATCGACCAGGTTCACAGTATCCACAGCGAAGTCGCCGTAATTGCTTTGAGCGGATACGAGAGCATTGATTCCGCCATTAGCGAGAACCGGCTGCGAGCGGTTGACTATCTCTCCAAGCCCTTTCGAATCGCCGAACTTCTCTCGACGATAGAACGGGCCGCCCTCCGCGTCGATCTCCAGAATGAAAACAAGGTCTTGCGCGAACAAGTGCGAACTCAATCAGGTTTTGGCGGCCTCATTGGTCTTTCGCCCTCAATGCAATCTGTTTACAAGCTTACCCACAAAGTAAGCCAACATGATTGTCCAGTTCTGATTCTCGGCGAAACCGGCACCGGAAAAGAGATGATAGCCCGCAGCATCCATTTCTTCGGGCCACGCAAGAAGGCTGTGTTCGCGCCGGTGGATTGTTCGTCTCTAGTCTCCACCCTGATCGAAACGGAACTGTTCGGCTACGCAAAGGGCGCATTTACCGACGCTGCGCAATCGAAGCGTGGTTTACTCGAATCGGCCAATGGCGGAACGGTGTTTCTAGATGAGATAGGCGACATGCCCATAACCCTCCAGTCCAAGCTCCTCAGAGCGTTGCAGGAGCGCGAAGTTAGGCCGGTGGGCTCCACGGAGAGAAGGCCGATTAATGTGCGTATCATCGCCGCGACTAACCGCAATTTGGAAAACGAGGTTCGTACCGGCACATTCCGCCAGGACCTGTATTTTCGGTTGAACGTCGTGCAAGTGAAGTTGCCGCCGTTGCGTGAGCGCAAAAGCGATATTCCCTTGTTAGTGACCTCTTTCATGGAGAAGTTCGCTGGGACACGTGGGTCCCCACCAACAATTTCCGAAGAAGCCATGGCCGCTATGATCGCTTACGATTGGCCGGGAAATGTTCGGGAGCTAGAGAATTGTATTGAACGGGCGATCACCCTTGGCTCTGGCTCCATAGTAAAAATCAGTGACTTGCCAAGCACTTTGGTCAAGTTTAGAAGCAACGCGATGCCATCTCTACATGAAATACTGCCGCTCGTGGAATTGGAACGTCGCGCAATTCTACACACTCTGAGCCAAATCAAAGATAAAGTCCTTACCGCGCGAATGCTGGGAATAGGAAAAACCACCTTATACCGCAAGTTGAAGAAATATAAACGCTTGGATATTTCCCTGATAGCCAGCAACAACGCTGATGTGCGCCGCTGATAACCGAAAAACTTACAACTTGACGGTCACGGCCACTGGGGGAACGGTGCACCACTCCGTTCAACTTACGCTCACGGTGCGGTAATCAGCAGACGAAGAACCGCCAACCATAACTCCGTGCTAAAAGAGATGTGCTGGTGAGAGTAGCTCCCGGCTTTACAGCAACGGTTCTGCCCAGTTCTCGAGCGCCTCTTTAACCTTATGCAAAAACTGGTGCGCGATGGCACCATCTACCACGCGATGATCGTAGGACAATGTGACGTAGCACATGGAGCGGATCGCGATCGAGTCATTAATTACCACCGGCCGCTTTTCAATCGCGCCCAACCCGAGAATCCCTACATTAGGCTGGCTGATTACCGGCAAGCCGAATAAGCCGCCGAATACGCCGGGATTGGTAATCGAGAAAGTGCTTTCCTGCACTTCTTCCGGCTTGAGTTTCTTGGAACGGGCGCGCTCCGCCAGATCATTCATGGTGCGCTGGATTCCCAGGATATTTTTTTCGTCGGCGTGCTTCACCACCGGTACGAGCAAGCCCCAGTCGAGGGCCACGGCGATGCCGATATTGATTTCCTTGTGCATCACGATGTTGGTGCCGTCGAGTGAAGAGTTCAGCGTGGGATAAGCGCGCAGGCCCGCCACCGCGGCCTTCACGAAAAAGGGCATGAAGGTCAGCTTGGTGCCGTTGCGCTTCTCGAACTCGTCTTTCGATTTGGCGCGCAGAGTGGCCACTTTGGTCATGTCGATTTCGTCCACGGAGTACACGTGAGCCGACACTCGTTTGGAAGCCACCATGTGCTCGCCAATGCGCTGGCGCATCACGCTCATGGGTTGCACTTCGTAATCGCCGAAATAAATTTTTTCGCGAGGCACCGCCGATTCGAATGTGGCGTGCACCTGGCCGCCGTGTTGACCAGCGGCTTGCGTACCGCCTTGCGAAGAAAGCTGTGGTGGAGCTTGCCGGGGCGGTGGCGGCGGCATCTGAGGAGCCTGTCGCGTTGGCGCGGGGGCGGAGGAGTTGAATGCTTCCTCGAGCTCTTCTTCGACCTCGCCGCTCTGGTCTGCCCGATACTCCGTCGCGCCGCGTTGCTGTCCGCCGCCGGCTATGAGCGCTTCGATGTCTTGCTTGCTGATGCGCCCACCCGCGCCGGTTCCGGTAACGCCGTTCAAGTCGATGCCATGTTCCTTGGCCATGCGCCGAACCAGCGGCGAACTGTGAATGCGGCCGCCGCCATCTCTCGCGCCGGTCGTGGGAGCTGCTCCGGTGGCGGACGCGCCGGTTGCGTCTGCAGATGCCGCCGCCGCTGCGGGCTGAGGTCGTATCTGTGGCTGTGCCGCTGGCACACCTTTGCCATTCGCCGGGGCCTGCGGTGGTGCGGCGGTGCGGGAAGGAGTCGCCTGCGCCGCCTTGGCTGGCGGTGCTTCGCTTTTCGGACTAGCGGTAGGTTGTGCAGGCTTCGCCGCGCTCGCATCGCCCGCGGCATCAATGACTCCCACAACTGTCTGGATGGGTACGGTCTTGCCTTCTGCAACCTTGATCTCTTTCAGCACACCAGCCGACGGGGACGGAATTTCCGCGTCCACCTTGTCGGTGGAGATTTCAAACAAGGGCTCATCGCGCTCCACCTTATCGCCGGGCTTCTTGAGCCACTTGGTAATGGTGCCTTCAAATATGCTTTCGCCCATCTGCGGCATTACGATGTCTACGGCCATGTCGATCTCCTCTGGAAACCAGTTGCATCCTGGACGCGCGCTACTGCGCCCATCAATTCTTTTCTCACCGAGTCTTTTCTCGCCGCGTTAATATCGCGCCAGCTCTTTCGCAACATCGAAAACTTTCTTGGCATTCGGAAGAAAATATTCTTCCAATGGCGGCGAATACGGTACCGGAGTATCAAGCGCGGTCACTCGCAGCAGCGGCCCGTCCAGATCGCCGAAAGCCTTTTCACAAAGTATGGCCGCAATTTCACCGGCGATCCCGCCGGTTTTGGTGTCTTCGTGAACCACCAGGCAGCGGTTGGTTTTCTTCACCGATTGCAGGATGGTTTCTTCATCCAGCGGCAAAAGCGTGCGTAAGTCAATCACCTCAGCTTCGATGCCTTCTTTGGCTAAAGCGTCCGCAGCTTCCAGGGAAGTATGCATCATGGCCGCGTAGGAAATAATGGTCAGATGCTTGCCCTGGCGTCGCACAATGGCTTTGCCAATGGGCACGGTGTAATCCCCGGCTGGCAGTTCTTCCTTGATGCGGCGATACAAATATTTGTGCTCAAAAAACAGCACCGGATTATTGTCGCGTATGGCCGCTTTCAAAAGGCCTTTGGCGTCGTAGGGCGTCGACGGATAGATAACTTTCAGTCCCGGCGTATGCACGAAATACATTTCCGGATTCGCGGAATGGAATGGCCCGCCGTGCACTCCACCGCCCGATGGACCGCGAACCACAATGGGAGCAGGCGCGTTCCAGAGATAATGCCCCTTGGCTACAAAATTCGTTAGCTGGTTAAAGCAGCAAGCGATGAAATCAATAAATTGCATCTCGGCAATGGGGCGCAGTCCGAGATAGCTCATGCCGCAAGCCGCGCCGATGATGGCGCTTTCGCTGATGGGCGTGTCAATGACGCGCTCCCAGCCAAAGCGTTGCAGCAGGCCTTCGCTGGTTTTGAATGCTCCGCCATAGACGCCCACATCTTCGCCAAGAAGCACGACGGCCGGGTCGCGCTCCATTTCCTCAAACATGGCCTGCTTGATTGCTTCTAGAAATGTGACCGGCGCTGAACCTGTCGTCTCCGCCGCTCCGTTTACTTTCGGCTTGTCTGCTACTGCTGTGTGGGAATCGGCCATGGCTATCTCCTTTTCCCCGGAGAGGCTGGTGCGGGTTTCTTTGTGACGCGAGAGGCGACCGGCAGCGCAGTTTGTTTTTGAGACGCGCCATTTTTCGCGCCATGATTCTTGCCGGCTGAGGCTTGCGTTTTGCTTTTCCCGTTTGGAGCGGCAACTTTCTTGACTACCGTTTTTGCCGGAGTCTTTGGCGCCAGTTTGCTTTCGTTCTCGCCTAGTTCAGGCGAAGCTGGCGTGGTATCGCCGAAATGGATGGGCGCATTCTTGCCGGCCGATCCTTTGCCTTCGCCAAATCCTTCCACCGACCACACGGCCGCAATGCTCGACCTGGGCGGGATGACCTCCGCTTTCGATCTTTCCCATTTAGGCGCGATTTTGTGGCACTCGTTGCCGGTGCAATACACGCCTTCATTGGCGAATTCAGCCGGCGGCATCGGCGAGTTTTCCGCGAAGTCGCGTTCCTTGGTCAGCAGCGTGTCGATGCGGTTTTCGATTTCTTTTTTGCTCTTGGCATCCAGTAATTTTTCGCCGGTCAAAAATTTTTCGTACGAAACAATCGGATCGCGGGCCTTCCAGTATTCAAACATTTCTTTGGGCACGTACTCAGCAGGATCATGCTGCGCGTGACCGCGCATGCGCATTGATTTCGCCTCGATCAAAATAGGGCCTTCGCCCGCGCGTGCTCGCTCTACTGCTTCTTTGGCGGTCGTGTACACCGCGACTACATCATTGCCATCGACGATGTAACTTGCAATTCCATAGGACTTGGCGCGATCAGCAAGGTCCTTCACCGGCACTTGCCGTTTTACCGGAGTGGAATACGCCCACTGATTATTTTCCAGAATCAAAACGAAGGGCGCCTTTTGCGACGCGGCGAAATTCAATCCTTCGTGGAAAACTCCCGTTGAGCTTCCTCCGTCGCCGATCCACGTCATGGCCACGATTTTCTGGCCCAGGTAACGGCCCGCCATGGCCACGCCAGTCATCACCGGGATTAAATCCCCAAGCATGGAAATTGGCGAAACGATGTGCAGATTTTCCAGATCGCCAAAATGGCTGGTGCCATCCTTGCCGCGAGTCGGCGAAGTGTACTTGGCCATGTGCTGCGTAAAAATATCGCGCGGAGGAACACCTTTCACCAACAGCGCCCCAATATTGCGAATCATGGGCGCCATCCAGTCTTTCTTTTCCAACGCGTACGCGGTGCCTACCGAAATGCCTTCCTGGCCCTCACTCGAGTACAACCCGCCCACAATTTTGTTCTGGCGAAAGAGCTTCACCATGGTGTCTTCCACGGCGCGGTTCAAGCGCATGTAGTAATACAAGTCCAGATATTGCTGCCGCGTCAGTTCTTTCTTCATCCGCGCTCCCTGCCGGTCACACTGATCAAGTATTACGATACGACTTCAACTGCTTGCGCACGCGCCGAACCTGCTTCGCTACCGGACTCCTGCGTCTGCAACCGCGCAAGCAAATCATCGCGAGACGTTTCGCTCATTTCCAGCCCGAACACTTCGCCAAAATGTCGCACGACTGGCTGGACTGCTTCTTTGCGTGCCACCGCGCGTCCGAGAATCTTCTCCAGCGAAGTGGCTTTGCGCCCGGTAATCCCACAAGGCACGATCAAATCAAAATTACGTAAGTCCGTCGACACGTTGTAAGCAAAACCGTGCGAAGTGACCCATCTGCTGATGTGCACACCGATGGCTCCAAGCTTTTCTTCGATCAGGCTCGTCGCATTCGAATCATTCGTGTCTCGTGCCCAGATACCGGTTTTCCCCGCGACACGTTCAGCACTGATTCCAAACTCGGCCGTCGCGCGAATCATTACTTCTTCGAGCATGCGCACATACCACACCACGTCTTTGCGGATCGCGCCTAAATTTAAAATCGGATAGCCAACCAGTTGACCCGGCCCATGATAAGTAATGTCGCCGCCGCGATCAGAGGAATGAAACTCCACGCCCTTTTGTCGCAAGACTTGTTCAGATGCCAACAAGTGTTCGCGTTTTCCATTGCGGCCTAAAGTAATCACATGAGGATGCTCGCAAAGCAGCAGAACATCCTCGATTGCCCCATTTTTACGCGTAGTTACCAGGCGCTTTTGTAGCTCCCACGCTTCCGCGAAACCAATCAATCCCACATCGACGATGAAGCAGCTTTTCATTACGCCTTTTTTACCGTTAACTGAATGCGCTTAACCAACTCAAACGTTGATCTGTAATCCCCGCACCGAAGCGAAGGCGTCGCCCATGCCTTCCCATACCGTGGGATGCGCATGCATCATATTCATCATATCGTCGATGGTGCCTTCCAGATGCAGGACCGCGGCAGCTTCCGACAGGATTTCCGTGGCCAGCGGCCCGATAATATGAATGCCTAACACTTCACCGAATTTCTCGTCGGACACCACCTTGATGAACCCGCCGTGATTCCCAAGGATGGTGGCTTTGCTGTTGCCGACGAATGGGAATTTGCCGGTCTTCACCGCATGTCCCGCATCGCGCGCCTGTTTTTCGGTTAGTCCGATCGAACCAATCTGCGGCTCGCAGTACGTAGCGTTCGGGATGCGTGCTTTGTTAATAGCGTGAGTCGGTTTTCCAGCGATGTGCGTGACCGCCACGATTCCTTCCATCATGGCCGCGTGCGCTAACTGCGGCAGGCCCGCAACAATGTCACCGATGGCGTATAAACCTTTTTCTTCCGTTTCCATGTAAGGGCCCACGAGTACAAATCCGCGGTCCATCTTGGCCTTCGATTTTTCGAGGCCGCAATTCTCGGACATGGGCTTGCGTCCGACCGCCAGCAAAAGTTTTTCCGCTTGCAGCGTTTGTTTTTTTCCATCCTTATCGGTGAACGCGACGGTCACACCTTTGGCATCCTTCTTTACCGACTCCACTTTGCTGCTGGTGTAGATCTGAATATTTTTCTTTCGGAAAGCTTTATCCAACTCCGCGGAAATCTCTTCATCTTCCACCGGAACCACGCGCGGCAGAGCTTCCAGAATGGTTACTTCGGTGCCAAACGAGTTATAGATGGACGCGAATTCCACCCCTACCGCGCCTGCTCCCACCACGATTAAAGTTTTCGGTATGGAGGGAAGTTCCAGTATCGAACGATTGGTCAAAATAGTTTTGTGATCCGGTTCAATTCCCGGCAAGGCGCGCGCTTCCGAGCCGCTAACCATCAAAATGTTTGAGGCTTCGACTTCACTTTTCTTGCCGTCTTTTTCCACGCTGATGCGGCCGGGCCCTTCGTAACGTCCCCAGCCCTGCACCCACTCCACCTTATTCTTCTTGAAAAGAAACTCAATGCCCTTGGCGTGTTTCTTGACGATTTTATCTTTACGGGCCAGCACATTAGTCCAATTGATTTTTAGCCCGCTGACCTCAAAACCCAATTCGGCGGCATTCTTGAAATGATCGTAAACATCCGCGTGGTGCAGGAGCACCTTGGTAGGAATACAACCCACGTGCAAGCAGGTGCCGCCAAGATAGGGGTCTTTTTCGACTACGATCGTCTTGAGTCCAAGTTCCCCGGCGCGAATGGCTGCTACATAGCCGCCCGGACCGCTACCGATGATCGCAACATCGTACTTAGCCACACTGCTCTCCTTCCGCAGGCCTCAGGACCGCGGGTTACCAACACGTCGCCAGGCGACGCAAATCATTTATGGCGCAGCATTTAGCGGAACATTCATCTCCCGATTAGCGGTCTTTTCGGATTCGCCCTCTCACGCTGCCCTACAGGTGGAACGGTGAAGACCCGGCAAATCGTCGATTTTAGCAGCCCGTTAGCATGCCCGCAACTTGGCTATCCGGGCTACCCGGCCTTATGTTTTCAATGCTTTTCCCACCAGCGACAGCGCCTCACCATTTAGCGAGTTAGCTACATAATACCTGTTGCTATTCAGTTTACTCATGTGTA
>Ga0210409_10000945_pt1 | contig 41284 bp, 34 predicted proteins | sample IncBWH17MmetaG_FD_161649 | JGI IMG/M metagenome (GOLD analysis project Ga0210409, IMG submission 161649) | Forest soil microbial communities from Barre Woods Harvard Forest LTER site, Petersham, Massachusetts, United States - Inc-BW-H-17-M | ecosystem: Environmental > Terrestrial > Soil >... | reverse complement strand
CTACGTGGCTCACCACGGCGTTGGTGATGAGCGTGCAGTTGCCGGAAGCAATGGCGTCTTTGACGGTCGTAAACGGGCTGCTGAAATAAGAAAACGTGCTGCATCCGCGTTCGCACGGTCCGCAATAGTGGCATTGGAGCCGTCCATTGTGATTTTGCGTCAGGATCGCTGTCCGTCCGATCGTCACCGTGTGCCCAAACTTCGCTTTGACGCGTTCTCTAAGCTGAATTTCTCCGCAGCTCATTTTCATGGGCGGAAGAAATTGCCCGTCGGGCAACATTTCATTTCCCTCCGCCGCCCCGCTGATGCCTACATACTTCTCCACGATGTCGTAATACGGCGAGAGCTCGGCATAGCTAATCGGCCAGTCGTCGCCATACCCGTCGCGGCTAGCGGCCTTAAAATCGTTATCACTCATGCGGTAACTCTGGCGTCCCCAAACCAGCGATCGCCCGCCGAGGATGCGCAGCCGCTGCCATGTGAAGGGTTTCCCCGGCGGCGTGCTGTACGGATTCTCGAGATCGTTCACGAACCACTCGTAGTTGTACTCCATGCACGCGTAGCATTGCTTTTGAACGGGCCGCGTGCGCACAATCTCTGGCGAGTGATCGCGATATTTCAATTTGTACGCCGGCATGTGCTCGGTAAACTCTTTCGGACTGACCGCGCGGCCTGCTTCGAGCAAGGCTACTTTCAGGCCCGCCTCGGCGCATTGTTTCGCGGCCCAACCGCCAGTTGCGCCGGAGCCCACAACGATAACGTCGTACGTTTGCTGCAGCGGGTCTTGTGCCATGCCAGCCATATTAATGGTCCCGGTCACTTGTGATCCCCCTCTGGATGTTCGCAACCTTGATAGGGGCCGTGCGCAAACGCGCCGTCCCAGCCCAGTTCTTTCTCGCCAATCTGTGAGCTGTAGTAGGCGGTCATGATGCGCCCCTTCAGCGCTTCAAAATGAGCGTGCCCCTTATCCGGATTTGCATCCGCCTCACCTGTCCAGTTGCTGGCATTGTGCGGATACGCCAGCGCATGCAATAAAAGATCTTGATCGTCTCGCGAGAGATACACAAACGCCGCCTTGAAACGCTTCATGCTTTCGCCATCCAGATATCCGAGCGAGTTCAGGAAGGCTCGTTGCGTCTCGGGCGTCTCGGCAGCTAGTACAAGATCAATATAGCGATTCACCAGCGCTTCTTTCGCACCAGGAGTGTCCGTCGCCGGAATAATCAAGTCGCTGAGCACAATCAGAGTTTCGTTCTGGTGCTCATCCAAAAAAAGCGGCTTCCATACAGGTCCCTCAAATTCCTTCGAGGCGTCAACACCGCTTTGCGCCGGTGTCAACTCGGATGGTTGCGCGACACTCTGCGCCGCACTTTGAGCATTGGCAAGAGCGGGGCGCAACGCCGCCGCCGCTCCGGCAAGCACACTCGCTCGTAACATTTCGCGTCGTTTCATAAAAACTCCTCGCGTACTCGTCCTGTCTACAGCAGGCTACGCCATTGCATGCAAATAATCATAGTCGATCTTGATCGCTTCCATGGCGGGCGTCGTGGTGAAGGGCGGCTCCTGTTCAACGTAATACAACTCCACCTCGGTTTTCTTCGCCGCAGCGAAAATTGGCACGTAATCAATATGCCCGCGCCCCAACTCCGCCGGCTTCGGACGTACACTTTCATCGAGTCCCACGGAGGGGCTGGCAGTAGGCTGGAAATCCTTAATGTGCAACAACCGGTAGCGCTTCGGATATTTCGTCAGGTAGACCATGGGATCGTGCCCAGCCGCAACCATCCAACCGCAGTCCAGCTCAAATTTTACGAGCGACGGATCCGTTTCGCGCAATATCACGTCGTAGCCGATTTCGCCGCTGTCGAGTAGTTTGAACTCAAAATTGTGGTTGTGATATCCGAACTGCATGCCGGCTTTCTTGGCCTGCGCCCCCATTTCATTGCAACGCGCGGCGATTTTTTTGAAGTCGTCCAACGTCAGCGCGGCCAGTTCCGCCATGAACGCTTTCGCATCGAACTTGCCCGGTTCGGGAACTTTGGGAAGTGTCACGGACGAGATCACATACTTCGCGCCAATTTCCTTCGCGTAGGGCAGCGCTTCCTCCATTCCGCCAAAACCCATGTGCAATGACTTGCATTGTAAACTGGCGTCTTGCAACGATTTCTTGACGTCGGCAGCCTTGCGTTTCGGCGAAACGCCCGTTTCGACTTCCTTATATCCAATTGCCGCGATCTGCCGCAGCGTCCCGTCGTAGTCCTTATCCAGCTCCGCGCCCACGGTGTAGAGTTCCAACCCGATGGGCTTCCCCAATGGATTCGCAACCAGCCGCGACGGTCTCCCTAATCCACATGCCGTCGCCACTAACGCGCTGCTGCCGCCTATCAGAAGTTCTCGCCTCGAAGGTTTCACAATAGCCTCCCGTTTAGTTCCGCCGACGCCAATTCCGGCCGGGCCAGTTCTAGGCCGGCTTCGCAGCGCGCAGATTGTATCCGACTTTCCCCGCCGTTTCATGATTGAAACGGATGCCCCCACCCCCGGTGTTTTTTGTAAGAGTGGCAAACAAAAGAGTTATGACTGACATGGCTCGTAAGAGTGGCAGCGAAGGGACTTAAAGTGACTGGATTTTCAGTGAGTTGCAGGGAAACTGTAAGAGTGGCAGAGAAAGGAGTTAGCGGAGCAGGGGGCGACAAGCTGAGCAGGAAGCGGAGCGAGGATCGGAAAAAGCGTCTCGACTGAAGCTGGCATCCCACTCCCGGGGTATCCAGAGAAGTTTGAACTATGCGTCTGAAAGAAATGGAGTTGCAGGCGCTGCTGTGCGTTGAATGTTTACGGGCTGTGGAAAAAGCTGGAAGGCTTTGGGTGAAACTAGGAGTGAAGATGGGGCAAGCGCAGGAAAAAGCAGGCGCGAGGCGCTTGAAGGGGAAGATGGGCGGGTTTGCCGAGGAGAACATGGGAAACGGTAGCACGTAATTGGCGAGATGGTAAAGACATTTACAGGGAATGGTTGAAATTAGTAGTTGAACTGCCATTTGTGGGATTGAACCGCGAGGCTAGCAGGTGGGAGAAATGCAAAACCCCCAGAGCAAACCCGGCGCCTTGGGCACACAGAAAACAAAGATTTTCAGGCTATCGACTGAATTACTGCGGAACGCGACCCGATTGCTGTCCCGAGTTCTCCAGGTTTCTGACCAGTTCGTCCAGGTGAGATTCAAGCCTGTTGAGTTTGTCCTGCTCCGTTCGCAGTTGCAGTTCGGCATCTGTTTCTGTCGACTGGCGCTGCTGAGCGAGGTTCGTTGATGCCTCGAGGTCGGACTTGGCGCGGTTGAGCGCAGCTTCGACTTGCGCTGCGTTATCTCCGTTGTTTGGAGCATCCTCGAAATGCTTAATTTCGGCCGCTTCACTTTTCATGACGACTTGAACTTCGCCGAGCTTGGAGCGAGCGTCGTCCAAATGTTGTGACGCGCGTGTAACGGCGACTTCCTGAATTTGCAAGCGAGACAGCAAGATTTGAGCGCTTTGCATTCTCGTCAGCGAAACCTGTAAGTCTTGACGAAGCTGGCGGACCTCGCCAAGCAATGCTTGTAACGTCTGTGAGTCTGACGAAGTAGTCTGGGCCAAGGCGACCGTTGCCATTCCGAAGACTACAACAATGAATAGGTATATTCGCCGCATTGCAACCTCCTCACTCCAAGATACACCCACAATAGACGTTAGCTTCTAATGCTGTACTCGGAAACTGACCAGCGGCGGAGAGTCTACTTACTGGGACGCGCCACCTGATGCCTGATAAGAAGAGCGGTCGCTCTCGTTAGAGCGGCTCGACGCTTAGTCGGGCGATCTCGGCGAGGATTCGGCGGGGCGGGCGGGGGTGGGGTCGCCTTTGACAAAGTGGGCATACCAGGCCAGGTCGCGTTCGAGGCGGTCTTGGATATGGGAGGGTAGCGAGAACTCGTGGTACTCGTCGGGATAGACGACTAGTTCGGTGGTGCGGCCGAGGCGTTTTAGGGCTTGGTACATTTGCTCACCGCCGAGGATGGGTACGTTCCAGTCGATGTTACCGCCCATAAAGAGTGTGGGGGTGGTGACTTTGGCGACGTTGCGGAAAGGTGAGACTTTCGCCCAGGCTGCCTGGTTTTCCCACGGGAAGCCCAGCTCGGTCTCATAGTCTTTTTGGTATTGGTCGTGGCCGTAGAGGCTGGAGAATTCGGCGGCGCCGGCGCCGGAGATGGCGGCTTTAAAGCGGGTGGTTTGGGTGATGATGAAATCGGTGGAGATGCCGCCGTAGGACCAGCCGCCTACGCCGAGTTTGTCGGGGTCGGCAATTCCCTGCTCGATGGCGTAGTCGATCATGGCCATGTCGTCCTGGAAGTCCTTGTTGCCCCAGTCGGCGAAGATGGCCTTGCAGTAGTCCTGGCCGTAGCCGGTGGAACCGCGCGGGTTGGGGAAGAGGACGGCGTAGCCGTTGGCGGCGTAGAGCTGGGCAAGGTGGGAGAATTCGGCGTAGTAGGCCCAGACGGGGCCGCCATGGGGGATGAGAAGCGTTGGGTACCTCTTTCCGGGGGCGTAATCGAGGGGTTTGTAGAGGTAGCCGGAGACTTGGGTGCCGTCTTTGCTTTTGAAGTGGACGTACTCGCCGTGGGAAAGCTTTAGTTGGGAGAAGAGAGCGTCGTTGACGTGTGTGAGTTGTTTGTACTGGTAGCCCTCGATCATGAAAAGCTCATCTGGGCGGTCGATGGTGGCGATTTGAGCGACGACGGAGGGAACGGGGCCGGGGCTGATGGAATAGCCGTTGACGGTGCGGGAGCCAGGGTACTGAGCAGACGTCATGTACGGGACTGCGGCTGCGTCCGCGATTCCGCCGGTTTCGATGTGAATTGTCTTGAGGACCAGGGCGCCGTCATTATCGGCGACGAAATGGATGAATTTGCCGTCGGAAGAGAAGTGGGGATTGCTCACCATGCGGTCGAGGGAGAGAGTGAGGACTTTGGCGGGGCCGCCCGTGGCAGGAGAGATGGCGAGATGGTGGGTGGCGTAGTCGAAGAGCTTAGGGTCCAGCATGGTGACGTAGGCGATCCATTTGCCGTCGGGGGACCATGCAGGGGACATATCTATGCCAGGGTTTGTGGTGACTTGCGCGAGGTGGGCGCCTTTGTCTGTGGTGTTGGCGGAGACGACCCAGATGTCAGAGTTGTAGGTTTGGTCGGGGTCGGGCGTGGAGCGGTTACTGGTGAAGGCGAGGAGTTTGCTGTCGGGGGACCAGGCAGGTTCGGAGTCGTCGAAGTCGCCGGATGTCACTTGGGTTAGAGACTTTTTGGCGACGTCGAAGACGTAGAGATGGGTGCGGCGGCGATCGAGGTAGCCGACTTCGTCGACTTTGAATTGCAGGCGGTCGATGATCCAGGGTTTTTTGGATTTGGACTTTTTGTCCTCGGAGTCCGACGCGGGTGAGGAATGTTCAGGGGCTGCGGATTTCTCTTTGGCGGCGTCGAGCTCTTCGGGCGTGGGATCGCGCAAGACCAGGACCATGCGGTGGCCGTCGGGAGACCACGCGAAATCTTCGACATCTTGAGGCATGTCAGTAAGTTGCTGGGCTTCGCCGCCCTGGCGGTCCAGTAGCCAGACTTGGGTCTTGCCTTCGTTGCGCTCGGAAAGGAAGGCGAGGAATTTGCCATCGGGGCTCCAGCGAGGATGGGAGGAAGAGACGCCTTCGGCGGTCATGGGGAGAGCATCGCCGCCGGAAGAGGGGATCATCCAGATGCGCGTTTCGTTTTTGTCGGTCTTCAGCGTGGCTTTGTCCACGGCGTAGGCGACCCAATGGGCGTCTGGGCTGAGTTGGGGGTCATGGACGGTCTGAATCTGGAAGTAGTCGTCGATGGTGATCGGGCGCGGCGAGGGCGGGGTGGATTGCGCGATGGCAGAGACCGGTAGAGCGAGTAGGGCGAGGAGGATGGCGAGAGAAACGAGCTTCATGCGAGAGACTCCTGAGTCGAGGATGAATGCGAGAACAAACAAATGATTGTCGGGCAAAGCCAGGAGTTTAAGTTTAGCAAAGGTGCGGAGAGGGACGTGGGCGGGCACGGGTCCAGAGCTGTTGCGGCGGTGGGAGCTATGGCAGGAGGCTGCGCCTCTGAAAAACTTTGGCGTTCGTCGGAGCACAGGCTGAAGCCTGTGCTACTGAACCTGCGTGGAAGGACAGTTTTCGCGGATAAAAAAATATTCGGCGGGACGCATTTTCTTGTTGCATGCAGGGACGAACCTTGTATTCTTCGAATGCGAACTCACTTCACCCAGCGCGCGAGTGAGAATCGCTAAGGAGGACGAGAGTAAAAATTGAGTTCTTTATCCCTTCCTGCCCAGATTCCCTCCACCGCAATTTCAACAGCGAAAAAAAGGGTCGCAAAGCTGACGCTCTGGCCGCTTGTGGCGGCGACGTTTTTCATGGTCTCGGGCGGGACGTATGGGACGGAAGAGATCGTTCATGGTGCTGGTTACGGGCACGGGATTCTGATTTTGTTGTTCTTGCCGGTGCTGTGGTGCTTGCCGACGGCGTTCATGATCGGCGAGCTTTCTAGCGCGTTGCCCGCTGAGGGTGGGTATTACGCTTGGGTGCGGCGCGGATTGGGAAACTTCTGGGGCTTCCAAGAGGCTTGGTTGTCTTTGGCCGCGAGCATTTTTGATATGGCGATCTATCCGACGCTGTTTGTCTTTTATTTGAGGCAGATGTCGCCGTGGTTCGGCTCGGGCAGGCATGCAGTGATGGCGGGATTGTTTGTGGTGGTGACGTGTGCGCTGCTGAACGTGGCGGGGATTCGCGTAGTGGGGATTACTTCCCTGTGGCTGTTCTTTTTTCTATCGGCACCGTTTGCGGTGATTGTCGTGATGGCACCCTTTAAAGTTGGAGCTTTCGCGAGTGTCAGTGGCCATGGCGCGGCGGAAGCCACGGGCCTGGGGTTGCTCGGCGGAGTGCTCGTGGCGATGTGGAACTACATGGGATGGGACAATGCTTCGACGATTGCGCAAGAAGTGGAGAGGCCGCAACGGACGTATCCGAAGGCGATGATCGCGGCGGTAGTTCTCGTTTCGTTGACCTACATTCTGCCGTTTCTAGCGGTGTACTTCACTGGCGTGCCGGCCGCAACATTTGGTGCGGACGGCGCCTGGGCCACGATTGCTGGTTTGATTGGCGGAAAGATCCTGGGATTTGAATGGCTGCGCTTCCTGATCGTGATCGGCGGGATGATGAGCGCGTTTGGAATGTTCAACGCGCTGGTGATGAGCTACTCGAGGCTTCCGCTGGCGATGGCGCGCGACGGAATGCTGCCGAAGGTCTTTGCGAAGACGACGGAGAAAACGCAGACGCCGTGGGTAGCGATTCTGGTTTGCGCAGGATGTTGGGCGCTCTGTTTGGGCTTGGGATTCAGGAGGCTCGTTACTTTGGACATTATGCTCTATGGCGCGAGCTTGATGCTGGAGTTCGTGACGCTGGTGGCTTTGCGGATTCGAGAGCCGGAGTTGAAGCGCGAGTTCAAAGTGCCCGGCGGGCTGGTTGGAGCAATCTCCTGCGGGATTTTCCCGCTTTTACTGATGAGCCTGGCAATGGTCGAGAGCGAAAACGAAAGTATTCTGGGGATCAATGGGCTGTTGTTTGGCTTGATTATTATGGTGGGCGGAGTCGTGCTGTACGCGGCGACAAAGCCTTTGCGGCGAGCGGTGATTGCTCCGGCGGCCACGCCTAACGCGGTAACAGGCGACTAGGGAACCTCTACAAATGTAGAACATGCGAGCCGCTGGGGAAAGCGGCAGCAGGGTTGCCGCACTCCAAGGGGTGCCGCGTGAGCGGCGCGCTGCTGGTATACTCCACAGTTCATTTCAAAATCCACTTTCCATTTGGAGACTAGACCGTGAAAACTTTGCGGCTTTCCCTACTACTCCTGCTAGTTGCTGGTGCGATTCTGCTTGTGCATGCGACAGTGGCGGCTCTGCCAGCGGCGGCACAGAAATTCGACCAGAAGTTCTTTGGAGAGATGAAGTGGCGGTCGATTGGGCCGTTTCGCGCGGGACGGTCGCTGGCGGTGACTGGAGTGCGCGGGCAGCCTGACGTTTATTACTTTGGATCGGTAAATGGCGGTGTTTGGAAGACGAATGATGCGGGGCGCACTTGGAACCCGGTCTTCGACGGGGAGCTGGTGGGTTCGATTGGGGCAATTGCCGTGGCGCCCTCGAATGCGAATGTGATTTACGTTGGGTCGGGCGAAGCGGACATGCGCTCGAGCATTTCGTATGGGAATGGAATGTATAAGTCTACGGACGCGGGGAAAACCTGGACGCACATCGGGTTGGAAGACTCGCGCCAGATTGCGCGGATTGTGGTGGACCCGGACGATTCGGAGAAAGTTTTCGTGGCGGCGCTGGGGCATGCTTACGGACCGAACAAGGAGCGCGGCGTTTTTCGTTCGAACGATGGTGGGAAGTCTTGGCAGCAGGTGCTTTTCAAGGACGAAAATACGGGCGCGATTGACTTGGCGATGAAGCCGGGGAATTCGCAGATTCTTTATGCGGCTTTGCTGCAAACGCGTAGGCCGCCTTGGAGCATTTATCCGCCTTCGAAGGGTCCGGGGACAGGGCTTTATCGTTCGAAGGATGGCGGAGAGCATTGGGAGCTGTTGACGGGACACGGATTGCCTAAGGAAGAGTTGGGGCGGATGGGAATTGCGTTGGCTCCCAGCAATCCAAAGCGGGTTTATCTGATCGCGGACGCGAAGGAGGGTGGGCTGTACCGCTCCGACGATGGCGGGGAGAATTGGGCGCGCGTTTCGAAAGATGCGCGGATTTGGGGACGCGGATGGTATTTCTGCGAGGTGAGCGTGGATTCGAAGGATGCGGACACGGTATATGTGCCTAATACATCGACGTATCGTTCGCGCGACGGAGGAAAAACGTTTACAGCAATCAAGGGCGCGCCGGGGGGAGACGACTATCACCAGCTTTGGATCGATCCGGACAATCCGCAACGCATGGTGTTGGGATGCGATCAGGGCGTGATTGTGACGCGGAACGGCGGGGAGACTTGGAGTTCTTGGTACAACCAGGCGACGGGGCAGTTTTATCACGTCGCAACCGACAACCGATTTCCTTACTGGGTGTATGGGGCGCAGCAGGACAGCGGAGCGGCAGCGACACCGAGCCGTAGCAATTGGCGGGCGCTGAATTTTCAAGATTGGCGACCGATGGAAGCGGGAGGTGAGAGTGACTACGTCGCTCCCGACCCGGTGAATTCCGAGATTATTTATGGCGGATCCGTGGTGCGGCAGGATTTTCATAACGAGGAAGTTCAGCAGATACCGCCCACGCTGATGTACCCCGGCGACTACCGGCGGACGTGGACTTTGCCGCTGGTTTTCTCAGAGATTGATCCCCATGTACTGTACTTCAGTGCGCAGGTTCTGTTTCGAACGGCGGATGGGGGAAATTCGTGGCAAAAGATCAGTCCTGATTTGACGCGGGAAGATCCAGGCGTGCCTGCGAATCTCGATGCGGCTACTGCGGCGGATGTGCCGCCGGGGAAAAGGCACGGCGTGATTTATACGATTGCGCCTTCGCCGAAGCTAGCTGGCGAGATTTGGGTGGGGACGGACGACGGGCTGGTTCATCTGACGCGCGATGAGGGGAAAACATGGAGTGACGTCACGCCGAAAGAGCTAACGCCGTGGAGCAAGGTAACGCACATTACGGCCTCGCGTTTTGACGCAGGCAAGGCGTATGCGGCAGTGGATCGCCACCGGCTGGAAGATTTGCAGGCTTATCTTTACCGCACGAAAGATTTCGGGAGGACATGGCAGCGTGTTTCGAACGGGATTCCGGAAGGGAGCTTTTTGAATTGTATTCGTGAGGATCCGAAAGTCGCGGGGCTGCTGTATGCCTGCGCGGAAAAGGGTGTGTACGTTTCGTTTGACGATGGCGACGACTGGCAGCCGCTGCAGTTTAATTTGCCGACGACTTCGGTACGCGATTTGGTAGTGCATGATGATGATCTGGTGATCGCCACGTTCGGGCGGTCGTTCTGGGTGTTGGATGACGTGACGCCTCTTCGGCAGTGGAGTGCGAAGGTGGCGAGTGCGGACGCTTGGTTGTTTGAGCCGCAGACGGCGTATCGCGTGCGTCCGGGCGCAGATCAAGGGACCCCCATACCGCTCGATGAGCCGCAAGCGGAGAATCCGCCGACCGGGGCGGTGTTGGACTATTACTTAAAGGAGAAGCAGACGGAAGCGGTGCAACTGGAAATCTTTGATGCGGCGGGAAAACTGGTGCGGCGATTTGCTAGCACCGACGAGATGGCGAAGACGAATCCGGACGAACTGGATATTCCGATGTACTGGGTGCATGACGCGGAGCCGCTGTCTGCTGAGGCAGGGACGCACCGGTTTGTTTGGGATTTGCGGTATGCGTTTGCGGGAGCGCGGCGGCGGTCTCGGCGGGGCGGAGGCGGACCGCTGGCAGTTCCTGGGCGATATACCGTGAAACTGAGCGCGGCAGGAAAGGCGATTACTGTGCCGCTAGAGATCAAGATGGATCCGCGCGTCAAGACGAGCGCTGCGGATTTGGAGCGGCAGTTTCAATTGGCTTCCAAACTGGCGGCAAGGGTTGGAGAGTTTTCCGCTGCTGTCGCGCGTGCGGACGATTTGCAGAAGCAGATTGCGGCGCGGAGCAAGGAAGCGACGGGAAATGCGGACCTTGCGGCGGCTCTGGCTGATTTGGAAAAGAAAGTTGGAACACTGGCAGGTTCTGGAGGTGGCGGCGGGTTCGGATTCTTCGGGTTTTCCGTGCCGGGGGATCAGCCTACGACGCTGAGACAAGTGTCAGCGGCGATGGGGTCGCTTCTGGGGATTGTCGAGAGCGCAGATGTGGCACCTTCGGCGGATGCTATGGCGGCGCGCGAGAAATGGGAAGTAGCAGGTAGAGCCACGTTGGCGCGGTGGGACGAGATTCAAACAAAAGATGTGGCGCGGGTGAATTCGCTGCTGGAGAATGCCAAGTTGCAACCCTTAAAAACCGATGAGGAAAAGACGCACCCCTAAAGGGGTACACCTACATGTTCGTACCTCAGGTTCAAACAATGTCTTTCAGAATCATGGAGAAGCGGGAACGCGACATTTGGGCGCAACGCGGGTTCTATGAAGGTAGGAAGACAGACACCAGCCCAGAATGAGGACCCTCCATGATTAGGAATAGCATTACGAAGCAAATCGCCGTAGCCGCCGGATTTCTGGCGCTGACTTTTGCGCCGGGAATCAGCCGCGCACAAAGTGGTTCACAGCCTCCGTCGCAAGATCAGAGCCAAGCGGCACCTGCCGCGCCAGCGCAGCACGAAGGAAGAATGCATGGCGCGATGCAAGGATTGAACCTGACCGATGATCAAAAAGCGGCGATGAAGAAAATTCACGAGTCCACGAAAGCCCAATTGGAGGCCGTGAATAAGGACGAATCGCTGACGGCGGATCAGAAGGAAGCGAAAACTCATCAGCTGCGGCACGGCGCTCGCATGCAGATGGTGAAGCTCCTGACGCCCGAGCAGCGGCAACAGATGAAGGCGAATGTTCGTGCGTTGCGCGCATCCCGTCGAGAACAACAGCAGCAACAGCCGCCACAAACCCAACCGCAAGGTTGATGGAGCGGGACTTTGGAGAGGTCCGATTCGTAAGCCATAACTGGCAATCGGTCAAATCAAGGTCGCAATAGAGACGAAAAAGGGACGGCCTCTGGGACCGTCCCTTTTTCGTCGAGGGACACATCCGAGCAGCGCGAAATGACGAAGAGATTTGATATGCTGCTCGACGTGGGAAATATTGCTCGGATGAATGGGCGCGGATGGAGTCAGAACGTTTGTCGAATCGGCGCGTTTTTTTTCTTGCCTGTTTTGGGGGCCGCGGCACTCAGTTATTCATCGCAAGCGCCTTCACAAACGCCGCCCGCTGTTCCCGCGCCCCAGTCGCCCGTGCCTCAAGCATTGCCGACAACACCGGCGCCAGCAACGCCGCAAGGACTTCCGCAAACAATTCCATCAGCAGTGCCACGCGCGGGATTAAACATCGTGGTGCTCGATCCAGCGCATGGAGGGACGGACCCGGGCGCACGAGGGACTGGCGGCATTCGCGAGAGCGAAATCGTGCTGGACTTTGCGGCACAGGTGCGCCGGGCACTGGAAGCGCAAGGATTTCAAGTAGTCCAGACGCGCCAGGGAAACGAAGATCCTTCCTTCGACGACCGTTCGGCGATCGCTAATGCGCAGAGTGGCGCGGTTTTCGTAACGCTGCATATTGCGTCGACGGGGCTGCCAGGAACGGCGCGGGTGTACGTCAATTCGGATTTGCCAGTGACAACGAATGTGGGCGGATTGATTCCGTGGGACCGGGCGCAGACGCCGTTTCAAGGGTTGAGCAGAAAATTGGGAGATATGGTGCAGGGTTTACTGGCGCAGCGGTTTAAGGGATCGCCCAACACGGCGCAAACCGCGGCGGTGAGACAGTTACGAACGACAGCAGCGCCGGCGATTGCCGTGGAAATATCGAGCGTGGTGGTGGAAAACCGTGCGGACCTGGACCGGATGGCGCCGGGAGTTGCAGACGCAATCGCTACTGGAGTTGCGGCGTTTCGGCCTTCGTACGTGGTGGCGACGGCGACGGGAGGCACACCGTGACGACCCGCTGGATCAAATGGGTTGTGGGCGTGCTCTGCGTGGCCGTGATTGTGGGAGTGTTTTACCTTCCGATTCTGCGGCGGCGATTGCGAGCGGCGGCGAAGCTGCAACAACAAACGGCGGAACAGGCGCGGAGAGAATTGACGCAAGCGGTTCCGATAAATCTGGGCGAGCCCCGGGTAAAAACGAAATTATTTTGGGCTTCCGGGAATGGCGATGGAGCGCTGGTGGACTCGACGGTAGAGTTGCCGCTTTCGGATGATCCGGTGCTGCGTTCGAAGCAAGTATTGAACACACTATTGGCAGGGCCGGTGGATGCGGAGCTGCGCACGCTGCCGCCCGACGCGGTGCTCTTGGCGTTTTATTTGTTGCCGAATGGGACGGCCGTTGCGGATTTTTCTGAGGCGCTGGCAACAGCCACGCCCTCGGGAATTCAGAGCGAGCAGTTGGCCGTAGATTCGCTTACGCGCACGCTCGAAGCGAATGTGCCGCGCGTGCAGCGGCTGAAAATTTTGATTCATGGGCAGGAAGTGGAAACGCTGGCGGGGCATTTGGATCTTACCGGAACTTTTTTGGTTAATACGAAGGGCACACTTGTGGCGCCAAGCGCGGCGGTACCAGTTGTAGCGCCGACCACACCCCCAAGTGTGGACAGGCCGGTGGCTCCCGCGGCGGACAAACCCGCTCCAGCGGCAACTCCGACGGCGAAGCATGGTTCGCCCAAAAGCGCTTGAACATTGACATGCGATAAGAGCCTCGGCAAACTGGCGCAGCCTGGGCGTAAATTGTAAGGGCTTAAGAGCTATTGATGGCAAAAGCGATGGCAGCAGGAGGAAGAGTGCGAGTTGATGGCCGCGGCCCAGATCAGATGCGCCCGTTGAAAATGACGACGGATTTTATTTCGACGGCGGAAGGAAGCGTTTTGATCGAGATTGGCAGCACGCGAGTGATCTGCACCGCGACAGTGGACGACGGCGTGCCGGGATTTATGAAAGGCACGGGCAAAGGCTGGGTGACGAGCGAATACGGGATGCTGCCGCGAGCAACAGAAGAACGCACGCAACGAGAAGCGACGCGCGGAAAACAGTCCGGGCGGACGCTCGAGATTCAGCGGTTGATTGGGCGGTCGCTGCGGGCAGTGACGGACCAGGAGGCGCTGGGCGAGCGCACCGTGTGGATCGATTGCGACGTGATTCAGGCGGACGGCGGGACGCGGACGGCTTCGATTACGGGAGCGTTCGTGGCGCTGGCGCTGGCGTTCGAACGGCTTGTAGCCGCGGGGATTTTGAAGAGTTCGCCGCTGATTGATAGCGTGGCGGCGACGAGCGTGGGAATTGTAGACGACCGCGCGCTGCTGGATTTGGCGTATGAAGAAGATTCGCGCGCGGAAGTGGACATGAACGTGGTGATGACCGGCAGCGGACACTTCGTCGAGATTCAGGCTACGGCGGAGGGCCGGCCTTTTAGCGGGAGCGAAATGCAGGACCTGCTTGCGTTGGCGGCGGCTGGGATTCGCCGGCTGACGGAGGAACAGCGCGCAGTGCTGCCGGTTAAGTTCAATGCGCGCGCGCGCTAAGTTGTTTCTAGCTTCATCAAATCCAGGAAAACTTAAGGAGTTTCGCGCGCTAGCGCAAACCAGTACACCGGGTGTGGCGGATGTGCTGGACGCGCGCGTGGAGATAGAGTTGTTGCCAAGATTTGATTCCCTGCCAACGTTTGAAGAAGATGCTCCGACATTTGCGGAGAACGCTGCAGGAAAGGCACTCTATTATTCGCGGCTTGGAGAAGGGCTCGTGTTTGCGGACGATTCCGGGTTGGTGGTGCCAGCGCTCGGAGGAGCGCCAGGTGTGCACTCTGCGCGATACGCGGGACCAAACGCGACGAGCGCGGAGCGGATTGTGAAATTGCTTGGCGAGCTACGCGGGAAAGAGGGCGACGAGCGAGCTGCGTATTTCGTGTGCGCGATTGCTTTAGCAGAACGAGGGCGGGCTATCGCTATTGTGACGGCTCGCGTGGACGGCGAGATTTTGGAATCACGGCGGGGGAGCGGCGGCTTTGGATATGATCCCGTCTTTTACTTCCCTGCCCTGAGAAAAACATTTGCGGAGCTCTTGCCGCAAGAAAAGAATCAGATTAGCCATCGCGGAAAGGCGTTTCGCAGGATGGTTGCTTCGGTCAGGGATTCGGACGGGCACGGCATACCGTGCCCCTACGATTGATCGACCTTTCCAGGCTGTGCGTGAGATGCAGAGAACGGCTTTCCCTTCCCGTGTGATATTCTTGCGCGTCATGCCGGCCAAGAAAACAAAACAGAATAGAAAAGCAAAAGGCAGGAAGTCTATCGTGGCGAAGCCCCCGCGCGTTCCTAAGAGTGCGAAGGCCCCAAAAACTGCGGCTGCCGGGACCGACCCGAAACGCGTGGCCGCGATTCTGGCTAAATTGGATGAGGCGTATCCGGAAGCGACTTGCGAGCTGAAACATGACAATGCGTTTCACCTGTTGATTTCGACCATTCTTTCCGCGCAGTGCACGGATGTGCGAGTGAATCAGGTAGCGGAAACGCTCTACAAGAAATATGCGACGCCAGAAGCGTTCGCGTACGCGAATCCCACGGAATTGGAACAAGAGATTAGGCCGACGGGATTTTTTCGCAACAAGACGAAATCGATCATGGGGGCTAGCAAGGCGATTCTTGAGAAATTCGGCGGACAAGTGCCGCGCACCATGGAGGAGATGCTCACTCTTCCAGGAGCGGCGCGAAAGACGGCGAACGTGGTGCTGGGCACGGCGTTTGGCATCGCGAGCGGAATCGTTGTGGACACCCACGTGATTCGCATTTCGAACCGGCTGGATTTGACGCGAAGCGAAGACCCAAAGAAAATCGAACTGGATTTGATGAAGGTGATTCCAAAAGAAAAGTGGATCCTTTTTTCGCACCAGATTATCTGGCACGGCCGGCGAGTTTGCCAAGCGCGGAAACCAAAGTGCGTGGAATGTAACCTCGAGAAAATTTGCTATTCGAAAGACAAGACGATTTAGCCGAAGCCAGATTGAAATTGCGGTATCTGGCCTGGCACAGAATCACGCCCGGCAACTCAAAGACACGTTCCGCTTCCAGGTCGCCAGCTAAGATTCCACTCAAGGCTGAGCTTTCACGTATTATGCAGCTATGCGGATTTTGCTTGTTGAAGACGATCCGGGAGTGCGCCGGTTTGTGGTTAAAGGGCTGCGCGAGCAGGCCTACGCGGTGGACACGGCCGCCACCGGTGAAGACGCGCTGTATCAGGCGGACATCAATGAGTACGACCTGATTATTCTGGACGTCATGATTCCCGCGCCCGACGGTTTCGAAGTGTGCCGCAGGCTGCGCAAAACTGGACGGCGAATGCCGATACTGATGCTGACCGCGCGAGATGCCGTCGAAGATCGGGTCAGCGGACTAGATCGCGGAGCGGATGATTACCTGACAAAGCCTTTCGAGTTTCGCGAACTGCTGGCACGACTTCGGGCTCTGCTGCGGCGTTCGACGGAATTGCATCCACCGAGGCTGTGCGTCGGAGATCTCGTGCTGGATACCGCGGCTCAAAGCGCCACGTGCAGGGGACACGCGGTTTCGCTGACGCACAAAGAATATGCGCTGCTTGAATACCTCGTACGGAACGCGGGACGAGTGGTGAGCAGAGCGGATATCGCCGAGCATGTTTGGGATGAGAGTTTCGATCCGTTTTCAAACTTGATTGAAGTTTATATCAACCGCCTTCGCCGGAAGATCGATCCGGATGGAAGCTCGGGGCTTTTGCAGACGCGGCGAGGCGCTGGCTACATCCTGAGATCTGGCGAGGATGCGGACAGCGGAGCGCGCACGCCGTCGGCCGGGGCGCAAGGCAAAACGAATGCAGCCGACCGTAAGAAACATGCTTGATTCCGTTCGCCTGCGTCTGACAGTTTGGTATTCGGCGGTCCTCGCCGTGGTGTTGGTCGTGGTATCTGTGACCACCTACCTGATCGTTCGAAAGACGTCGATGCAGCGGACGGATTCGGACTTGGCTGTATTGGCAGATTCGTTTCTGGTGACCTTCCAGGCTGAACTTGCGGACGCTTCAAGCCCCCAGGATTCCGCAGTTTTGTCGGCAGCGAAACAGTCCATGGTGGAACATCGCTCGAATAGCGATGCTTTCGTTGTGCTGGATCCTGGTGGAGAATTCGTTGCTGCCTCAAGCGGCACCATTTCTCCCGGCGCACAATCTGACGCTTCTGTGGCTCGCGCGCTCGCATCCGGCGACTTTCAACGTTTTGCAAAAATTGGCGAGAGCAGGGTAGTCGGTTTGGAAACAATCCGAGGAGAGCACTCGCGATTCAGAGCCTACTCCCGTCAGTTCAAGGCCAACAGCCAAACCTATCTTTTGATCGTCCTTCATTCGCTGCATGCGCAGAATGAAATGCTGGAAACGATACAGCTGACATTCACCTGGATGATTCTTGTGGGTCTGATCCTCGCAGGGACGGGCGGGTACTTTTTGGCAAGAAAGAGTTTGGCTCCTGTTGTCGCGATGGGCGAGCACGCTCGGCGCATCGGTGCAACCAACCTGCACGAGAGACTTCCTGTCATGAATGCCAACGATGAACTGGGACAGTTGGCCACCACCTTCAACAATCTTCTGGATCGGCTCGACCAATCGTTTGAGCGCCAGCGGCGTTTCATCGCGGATGCTTCGCACGAGCTGCGGACTCCGCTCGCAATTTTGCGGGGCGAGGCCGAGGTGGCCATGTCGCAGCACGGACGAAAAGCGGAAGACTATCTGGAATCGCTGGGGATTTTGCACGAAGAGACTTCTCGGCTGATAAAGATCGTGGAAGACCTTTTCACGCTTACGCGGGCCGACTCGGGACAGTATCCTTTGTCGTCAGGAGAGGTTTATCTGGAGGAATTGGTGGCCGACTGCGCGCATTCCGCGAGGACGCTGGCACGCGAGAAAAATATTGAATTGAGCGTCGATGCTTTCGAGGAATGCCTGCTTCGAGGGGACCAGGTGCTTCTGCGCCGGATGATCCTGAATCTTCTGGACAATGCGATCAAGTACACGGCCGAGGGCGGGCGCGTCACAATTGCATGCCGCGCCGCAACTACGTGCATTGAGATACACGTCACAGACACGGGGCCTGGAATAGCGCCCGAGCTACACTCTCGCATTTTCGAGCGGTTCTTCCGGGCCGATCCTGCGCGATCACGATCGGGGCGCGAGGGCGGGGCGGGTCTGGGACTTTCGATCGCTCTCTGGATTGCTGAGGCACATCTAGGCAGGCTCGAACTGGTGCGCTCGGATGCGGCGGGAAGTCACTTCGCAGTCTACTTGCCGGGATCTAGTGTTGCGCGTACGGGAACGGATTAATCGTCTGTTTATCTCAAGGTCGCTACATTCGCAGTAGCGGAACGCGAAAGCTTGCGGCCGCTCGAGAGAACGTCTGTGAACACCCCATATCACTGGTATCGATCGACAGTATTCGCGCTCGCTGCGCTTGCTCTGTTACCCCCACTTGGAGTAGGTCAGCAGGTCGATAATCCCGCGCCAAAAGTAAACCCGTCGACTCCTCCGCCCAAGGGTGCGCAATCCACAGCTGAAGTGGCCTCACCTTTGCCCCTAACGCTCCAAGACGCTCTGGCTCGAGCGAAAAAAAACAGCACCGAATTCCAAGCAGCCTCGACGGATGCCGCGATTGCAGCGGAAGACCGAAAACAGGCGCGCGATGCCCTGCTGCCCACAGCTAGCTACAACAATCAAGTTCTCTATACGCAAGGCACCGGCACCGGTGGCGTTCGCTACATTGCCAACAACTCGGTGCACGAATATATAAGCCAGGGAAACGTCCATGAAGCGATCGACATTGCCGGGGTGGCGAATTACAGACGCGCAGCCGCCGCAGCAGCTATCGCGCGGGCGCGCGCGGAGATTGCCTCGCGGGGCCTCGTAGTGACGGTCGTGCAGGACTACTTCCGTGTTGCCGCAGGACAAAGCAAACTAGAAATTGCGCAGAGAGGTGCCTCGCAAGGGGAAGAGTTCTTTAAGTTGACGCAGGCGCTCGAAAAGGGCGGCGAGGTCGCGCACTCGGACGTCATCCGTGCCGAGTTGCAGATGCAGGACAGGCGCCGGCAGCTTCAGGAGGCGCAACTCGAACTTCTGAACGCAAAACTGGATTTGGCTGTGCTCATTTTTCCTAATTTCAATCAGAACTTTGAGATCAGCGACGATCTCCACGCCAGCGTTCCACTCCCGACAATCGAGGAGGTGCAGCAGCAGGGCGCCCGGGACAACCCAGAATTGCGGGCGGCTTTGGCGGGGGTGCAGGAAGCTGGGCATGATGTCACGGATGCTCGGGGCGGGTACTTCCCTGCGCTGACGCTCGACTACTTTTATGGGATCGATTCGACCCAGTTTGCGGCCAACAGCGTGATCGACAATCAGAAGATCCACAACCTCGGCTCCGCGGCCTCCGCAACCTTGAACATTCCGATTTGGAACTGGGGAGCCACGCAGAGCAGAGTAAAACAAGCCGAGCTTCGGCGCGCTCAAGCCCAGCGCGAGCTTTCGCTCGCCCAGCGTAAGCTGCTCGCCGAAATGCAGTCGTTGTATGGTGAAGCGGAAACGGCCTTGAATGAATTGGCAGGCTTGCAGCGATCCGCCGAACTGGCTTCCGAAAGCCTCCGGCTGGCGACTCTACGCTATAAGGGAGGCGAGACGACCGTGCTGGAAGTTGTGGATGCGCAGAATTCGTTCGCTCAGGCGAATACCAGTTACCAGGATGGGGCGGTACGTTATCGCGTGGCACTAGCCAATCTGCAAACACTGACGGGAGCTTTGACGACGCCATGACGACCGACTCATTGCTCGGCGGACTGCGGAGTTCTCTCATCTGCGCCGCACTGTGCGTGATCACATGCACTGGACTCGGATGCGGCTCGGAAGAGAAAGCGAAGGACCCGGTCGTCTCGGTGCAAACTACTGCGGCGCACCGAACCACAATTTCACAAATAACTTCGGCGGACGCCGTAGTATTCCCGCTCCAGCAGGCGGTTCTCACACCGAAGATCACCTCCACTATCAAGACGTTTCTTGTGCAGCGCGGCAGCCGCGTTCGCAAAGGACAAGTGCTCGCAATTTTGGAGAATGCCGACCTCTCAGCGGCAGCCGAACAAAGTAAAGGTGAATTTGAGCAGGCGGAAGCTGGGTACGCCACAACCACCGGCGCGAGCCTGCCCGAACAGATTCAGAAGGCGGAGCTGGATACCGCAGCAGCGAAAAGCGCTTTGGATGCGCAGCAGCAGGTCTACAACAGCCGTAAGGAGCTCTTCGACCAGGGAGGAATTCCGCGGCGAGACTTTGATTCGGCGCAGGTCTCGCTCATGCAAGCGCGCAGCCAGTACGAACAGGCCCAGAAGCAGCTTGACGACCTGCACCGGATTGGCCAGGCCCAAGCGCTGAAATCCGCGAACGGGCAGCTCGCGGCGGCCAAGGGGAAATTTCTCGGCGCACAAGCACAGCTCAGCTATTCGGAGATCAAAAGCCCGATCGATGGAGTGGTGACGGAACGCCCGCAGTATCCAGGCGAACTCGCCGCCGCGAATCAACCCTTGCTCACGGTGATGGATCTATCGAAGTTGATCGCTAAGGCGCACATCGCGCAAACCGCGGCCGTTGCACTCAAAGTCGGTGACCCGGCAGAAATGCAGCTTCCCGGAGTAGAGGACAAAGTAAAGGGCCGCGTGAGCTTGATAAGTCCGGCTGTTGATCCGGGAAGCACGACGATCGAGGTGTGGGTCGAGACCAGCAAGCCAGGCTCTGCACTGAAACCTGGAATGACGGTGCAAGTGCAAATCGCAGCGGCGACTGCGAAAGATGCGCTCGCGGTTCCGGCCTCAGCGGTTTACAAAAATGCGGATGGGACAAGCTTTGTACTCGTTGCCGGGGCCGACGAAAAGGCGCACGTCAAAACGGTCGACACGGGCATAAAAAGTGCGACGGAAGTGCAAATTCTTAGTGGAATCAAAGAAGGTGAGGCGGTCATCACCTCCGGCGGCTATGCGCTCCCGGACAACACGCAGATTAAGGTGGAAGCACCAGCGCCGGCGGAAAAAGATGCTGGCTCCGCCGATGAATCCGATACAAAGGGCGGCGACAAGAAAAAGCCCGCGGAAAAGGCCAAGGAATAAGGGAGATGGCCTTCGGAGCGGATTCCGGTTCGAGTGTGCCCAGCGAAAGAATCGCGCCGTGGTTTGAACGGCTTTCGCGCCCGATTTTGTTTCTCGTTATCAGCCTTGCACTGGCGGGGGCCTATTTGGCATTCAACATTCCCGTCTCCGTGTTTCCCGAGACAAATTTTCCGCGAATCGTTATCGGCGTGGACAACGGCGTCATGCCGATCGATCAGATGTTGGTGACGATCACGCGTCCCATCGAAGAAGCGGTGAACAGTGTTCCCGGTTTGCAGCGCGTGGTATCTATCACCAGCCGAGGCTCGGCTGAGGTCGATCTGTTCTTCGATTGGAACAGCGACATGATCGTCACGCTCCAGCGTGTCGACGCAGTAGTAGCACGATTGCAGGGTGAGCTGGTACCAACGGCTAAGCTCGAGACGCACCGTCTCACGTTTGCCAGCTTTCCGATTCTTGGCTACAGCCTTACGGCCGACTCTATTTCGCAAGACAAACTGTGGGAGATCGCCACCTACGACATCAAGCCGCGCCTCAACCGCTTGGATGGCGTCGCTTCCGTCTTGGTCCAGGGGGGACGGATCCCGGAATTTCAAGTGTCGCCCGATCCGGCGAGGCTTCTCTCGACTGGCGTTACCGTCACCGATTTGCTTGAAGCCATTCGCCGGACGAACGTCATCGATTCTCCGGGTTTGCTCGAACACGATCATCAGCTTGTGCTTGGCCTGGTGAGCGGCCAAGTGCGCACGCCGGAACAAATTGGCAAGATCGTCGTCAAGAACACGGCGGCGGGCGTTCCTGTGCGCATTGGCGACGTGGCGACGGTGGGGCCATCGGTGGCGCCGGTTTACACGATTGTTACGGCCAACGGGAAGTCGGCAGTCCTGCTGAGCATCAACCGGCAACCGGAAAGCAATACGCTTGCTGTTGCCGATGAAGTGCACGCGCAGATTCAGGAACTCGCCGCTACTCTGCCACCCGGCGTACACCTCGAACCTTTTTACGATCAGTCGACGATCGTGCACGACTCGATCGCCAGCGTACGCGATGCGGTGCTTCTCGGTCTCATACTTTCCTCCGCGATTCTAGTTTTGTTTTTGCGAGATTGGGGAACGTCGCTTATCGCGGGCTTGGTGATTCCTGCTACTCTGCTGCTCACTTTTATCGTCCTGAGATTCACCGGGCAAAGCTTCAATCTGATGACGCTGGGAGGGCTTGCGGCTGCGGTTGGCTTAGTGATCGATGACGCCATCGTGGTGCTTGAAAATATCGTGTTGCATCGCGATGCCGGCGAGGGGCGCGCGCGGGCCATCCAGAGCGCACTCCGCGAAATCACAGTTCCTCTGATCGGATCTACGATTACGCCGATCGTGGTGTTCCTGCCCTTGGTGTCGATCACGGGCGTCACGGGAAGTTTTTTCCGTGCGCTTGCCATCACGATGACCGTTTCCCTGCTCTGCTCATTGCTTCTGGCTCTCGCCTGGACTCCTACCCTGAGCCAATATTTTGTTCGCAGAAAGAACTCGCGGGCAGATTCGCCGCAGCCCGCTAAACTGGCATCGCAACCGCAGGACGTTGGGGCTCTCATGGTTGCAGAGGAAGCACATATCAGCGGCCCCTTCGGCAAAATCGTGGATTTTTATGAACGTTGCATGAAGAGCGTGATCCGGCGCCCCATCCTGTTGATCGCCAGCTCCGTGGTCATCGTCGTTCTCGCAGGTGTGTGTTACAAGTTGCTGGAAACGGACCTTTTGCCGGAAATGGATGAAGGCGGATTCATTCTGGACTACTTCACTCCGCCAGGAAGCTCCTTAGCCGAATCGGATCGCATCCTCCAACGTATCGAAAAAATTCTCCGCGATACGCCGGAAGTCGAAAATACGTCACGCCGCACAGGCCTTCAGCTGGGATTGGCCGCCGTGACGGAAGCGAATCGCGGCGACTTTACGGTGCGTCTGAAGCGTGACCGTAAGCGCGGCATCGACGAAGTCATCAACGACGTGCGCGCGCAGATCAAGGAGAGCGAACCTGCGGCGGATATCGAATTTGTGCAAGTGCTCCAGGACATGATCGGAGACCTCTCGAACGAGCCGGAGCCTGTTGTCATCAAGCTGTATTCCCAGGATGCGCAGCTCCTGCTTAAGACTGCACCCCAAGTAGCCGACGCGATCGGAAAAATTCACGGCGTCGTCGACATCCTCGATGGCATTGAAAATACGATCAGCGGCCCGGCGGTTACCTTCCAGATCGATCCGACGACCGCGGCGCGCTCCGGCTTCACAGTGGAGGAAGTCAGCACGGACGCGGCAGCCCTCCTCGAAGGTGAACCGGCAGCTACGCCTGTCGTCTTGAATGATCGCGCCTATCCCATTCGCGTGCGCTTCCCCGAGCGCATCAGAACGTCGCTGGAACAGATGACCAACACCTTGATCGTTAGCTCCACCAACCGCACGGCGACGCTTGGCTCTCTCGCGACGCTCACAACGGACCCAGGCGAAACGGAAATTAGGAGAGAAAACCTGCAGCGATTAGTCGAAGTAACGGCTCGGCTTGAAAATGTCGGCCTGGGGAAAGGAATTGCGGAAGTACAAAAGGCGGTTGCGGATCTTCACCTGCCGGCGTCCATCCGGGTGGAATATGGCGGGCAGTATCAGGAGCAGCAGAAGTCTTTCCGCGACCTGCTGATGGTTCTTTTTCTAGCACTCGCTTTGCTGTTTGTGGTGCTGCTCTTCGAATTCCGGACGTTCTCCGCGCCAGTTGCGATCCTTGCATCGGCCTTGCTTTCCACGTTCGGTGGCTTTTTGGCCTTGCTCGTAACGCGCACGAATTTTAACGTTGCGTCGTTCATGGGAATGATCATGGTGATCGGCATCGTCGCGAAAAACGGCATCTTACTGCTGGACGCGGAACAGCGTTTTCGGGGACTAGGTTTTTCCTCCGCGGAGGCGATGCTTCAGGCGGGCCGGCGCCGGCTTCGGCCCATTGCCATGACCGCGCTGGCCACCATCGCCGGTATGCTGCCCCTGGCATTGGCCATCGGCGCCGGCTCTCAAATGCTGCAGCCGTTGGCGATTACCGTGATAGGCGGCCTGTTGAGCTCCATGGTTTTGTCGCTGGTCTTTACGCCGGCAATCAACTACTTCTTGCAACGCGACGCAAAGCTCGCGAGTGCATCAGCAAACGCGACCTAAAAACCTTCACACACAAGCCGTCCAAAACAGTGGTCGCGGTTCCCTTTCGGTGACACACCTAGTAAAGTTGATGGTGGAGATTAATTATTATCATGCACGAAGCAGTGGCAAAGGACACCATACGCATGCACGGCCGAAATCCCGCAGTGCCACTCAGCAAGAATGAGCACCTGTTGCGCTGGGTGGAAAAAATGGCGGAGCTCGCGAAGCCTGCCGCCATCCATTGGATCGATGGCTCGCAGGAAGAAAACGACACTTTGCTCCGGGAGATGGTGGCGTCGGGAACCCTCATCAAACTGAACGAAAAGCTTTGGCCCGGGTGCTATTACGCGCGGTCGGATGCGAGCGATGTCGCGCGAGTGGAAGACCGAACGTTTATTTGTTCCCTCTCTAAAGACAGCGCGGGTCCTACAAATAATTGGGAAAACCCGTATGAGATGCGCAAGAAACTAAAGAGTCTTTTCAACGGCGCCATGCGCGGACGCACCATGTATGTACTGCCATACAGTATGGGGCCGTTTGGTTCGCCGATGTCGCAGATCGGGGTGCAACTCACCGACTCTCCGTACGTGGTCGTCAATATGCGCATTATGGCGCGCATCGGCTTGCCTGTGTTTCAGCAAATAGATACGGGGATACCACGCGTCGTCCCATGCATGCACTCTGTCGGCGCTCCGCTTGCTGAAGGGCAGAAAGACGTGCCCTGGCCGTGCAACAAGGAAAAATACATCGTGCATTTCCCGGAGACGCGCGAGATTTGGTCTTATGGTTCCGGCTACGGCGGAAACGCACTGCTTGGCAAAAAGTGCTTCGGGTTGCGAATTGCCTCCAACATTGCGCGCGACGAAGGCTGGATGGCGGAGCACATGCTGATTCTTGGCGTGGAAAATCCAGCAGGCGAAAAAACGTATGTGGCGGCCGCTTTTCCGAGCGCCTGCGGAAAAACAAATTTTGCGATGCTTATCCCACCGAAAGGATTTGAAGGATGGAAGGTTTGGACGGTCGGCGATGATATTGCCTGGATTCGGCCGGACGAACGCGGCCTTTTGCGGGCGATAAATCCGGAAGCGGGATTTTTTGGAGTCGCACCAGGGACTTCTGTAAAGACAAACCGCAACGCGATGGCTACGCTCGCAAAAAACTCTATCTTCACAAACGTTGCTCTCACTCCGGACGGGGGCGTCTGGTGGGAAGGCATGACGGATGCGCCTCCGGCCGAATGCCTCGACTGGAAAGGCCAGAAATGGACTCCGGAGATCGCTAAAGATACCGGAGCAAAGGCATCGCATCCCAACGCACGCTTCACGGCACCAGCTTCGCAATGTCCGACGATCGATCCGGCGTGGGAAGATCCCAGCGGCGTTCCCATCAGCGCCATCATCTTCGGCGGGCGCCGGGCAACCACGATGCCGCTCGTTTTCCAGGCTTTCAATTGGAGCTCGGGCGTGTACATCGGAGCGACAATGGGATCGGAGACTACGGCAGCCGCAGCCGGGGCGGTTGGAAAAGTGCGCCGCGACCCGATGGCCATGCTTCCCTTCTGCGGCTACCACATGGGCGATTACTTCCGCCATTGGATCAAAATGCAGAGGTCGCTGACACTTACGCCGAGAATCTTTCACGTGAACTGGTTCCGCAAAGATGGAGAAGGAAACTTCATGTGGCCGGGATTTTCGGAAAACATGCGCGTTCTGAAATGGATTGTCGACCGCACCAAAGGCCGTGCTTTGGCTCGCGAAACCCCCATCGGCTGGATGCCGCGCTACGAAGACATGGAATGGAAAGGCATGGACCTCTCCAAACAGAAGTTTGAGGAGCTGCAAAAATTTGACCGGGAAGCATGGCGCAAGGAAGTGATTGAACACGAAGAATTGTTCATTGGGCTTCACGACCATCTGCCGAAAGAAATGGTTTACGAAAGAGAGCTCCTGATCTGCAGGCTCTAGCTATAAGTGCAATTCGATATAAATCAGGTAGGCCGCAAGAGCCAAACCAAAGAACGCGGTCACTATTCCAACCAGGTCGATGATGAAACCTGCAGGCTGAAAGTTTCCGGAGTCAATTTGTGCGCGAGTCCGCCGATACCGCACTAGCAAACCAGCACTCCGCCAATGATTGCGGCGGTGCCGAACCAGACAGAAAGTCCCGTCGACGCCATCGCATGGCCTTGTCCCTGTATCGCCATCCATTGGCGGACGGCGATGGCAAAACGGCCAATTGCAAAACCAAATACGACGCTAGCGATGCCGGTGCGCACCCAAGCGAGAAAGGTACGCTCATTGGCGAGATGATCACGGACAAGGTCAGCCTTGTTGCTGGATGGCGGCTGAGAAACCTTGTCTGATGTTTCAGGCATATACTATCAAGAGACCGCAGGATGTTGTGAAACCAACCTATTTTACTGCCAATTGAAGAAGTGGCCCCGCGCCACTGATATTTTTTATTAGATCAACGGGAACATTATGTCTTTGCCCGAGATATTCCGGGCTGTTATAGGACACCCACACTTTTCCGCCGGCGTCCTCCCAGATCAACGCCTTCAGCGGTAGATCAATCGCGACCGTTGGAGAAGCAACCATCACTGGCGTGCCGCCTTTGGGACTTCCGAAAAGGATGAGCTGAGTGGGGTGCATGTTTAAGCCGACTTTCTCGGCTTCGCCACTGTGATCCACACGGCAGAATATAGTTAGGCCCTTTTCTTGTAACAACGATTCGACCCGCTTGAGAGTTTCTGGAACCGAGTAGGGACTGCTCAGATGCTGCATCCCGTTATCCGGCGTTGGAGCCATAGCCGACCTCCTGAGAGCAGAGAAAATAGTGACGGAACGAACCGCGTTTCAGAAACGCCTAGAAGTCGCCAAGAAATTCCCGCAAGAACCAGGTGCGGGGCTCGGTCGATTAGACGAACGCATAGGACGTCAGAAAACTAACGATTTCGTCGTAAGAAATGAGCACGCCATCTGGCCGCTCGTCGACGAGAATAGTTACGGGCGCATACGAGCTGGCATCCGGCACAAATTTTACCATCTGCTTCATGATGACAGGATTGCCCACGACGTGGCGCACGCGAGCCGAGCTCCTTGCGCAAAACTTCGCCGAGGTCGAAACGCGTGAACTCCATCAGGGCGGAAGAGCCAGTCGCTGCTTGAACGATCTTTTGTAACTCCGAGTCCGTCCGCGCTGCGCTGATATTCTTTCGAAACGCCATCAGGTCGGGATGGCTAATTCTCGATTCGAGCCCAGCTACAACATCCTTGAAGGACTTGGAAGTCGTGATGCTGAACCGCTGCACGTTAATTTGTTTCGTGGCCTTCCGTTTTTGTCCTCTCTTCTACCGAGCGTGCGATGCAGCTTCTTCGATCAGAGCTACAACGTCTTTCGGTTTGGAGACGTAGACCGAATGGCTAGCGCCTGCGACTTCGACGGTATGGCTTTTGGCTCGTGCGGCATACCACCGCTCGAGCTCAGGGTTAATGGTCCTGTCGGCTCCCGCTACTAGCATCCAGCTTGGTTTACTTCTCCAGGCAGCCACGGTGATGACTGCCTTGAAATTTTCCGCCAAGTTGAATACCTGCGACCGCGCCATGAAAGCCGCCTGCTCCGCGGACAGGTCGGCCGCGAAGTACTCATGAAATTGCGCGGGGTCGATGTAACTGAAACCGTCTGGCGTCTTCTTTATCGCGGTGGACTTGCTGATATCACTTGGGAAGCGCTTTCCGTCATCAGCTTCATTTTCTCCAGCATCTGGCATGTGGGCCGCGATGTAGACCAATCCGACGACCGGTGTCTCCGTGCCTGCTTCCGTGATTACGGCTCCTCCGTAGCTATGGGCGACAAGGATGCACGGACCATCTTGTAAAGCGAGGACGCGCTTCGTCGCGGCGACATCTTCTTTAAAAGACGTCTCCGGTTCCTGGACGATACTGACGTTGTAGCCGTCCTTGACAAGAATGTCGTAAACGCCCTTCCATCCAGAACCATCTGCCCACGCGCCGTGAACCAGAACAATATTATGAATGCGAGGTTGTTCGTTCTGCGCTGAAAGTGAACAGCATGTCAACAGCAACAAAACGAAGAAGAGAGATGGAGACACTTTTTGTATTTCGCGTAAGGTCTTCATTGGACTACTTAATTTGCCACTCCTTGATGCGAACTGATTTGCACATGAAGCAAACTTCGGCGGAATCCCCAATGGAGTTCGTTGCGCAGCGTTATCCGTGAGTCAGACCGCACTCATCGCTCGCCGGCCGCTGGCCGGTATCGAACGAACGATGAAAGGCAAATACGAATGTGTGGTCCGGACCGAGCTGATGGATCTGAGTCGTGACGCTTTGCGCAGCGCGACTTTCCCGTGGAAAAGACGCGCCTTGGCTGCAGGAACGGAGATGCCAATGATAGCCGCGGTTTCTTTCATCGAATGTTCTTGTAATTGTTGAAGCTCGATTACTTTGCGAACTGCTGGCCGCAAAGTGCTGATCGCACCGCGAAGAATATTTTCGCGCTCATGCTGGGCGTAACGCTTCTCCGGGTTGGGAGCATGATCCGGCATCTCCCAGGACGACGGCATCGCGTCGGAATCGGTGGAACCGTCCAGCGGGATCTCACGTGAAGTGCGCTTTTTCCGCAGAACCATCAGGGCCGAATTGATGGCGATGCGCGTCAGCCACGTGGAAAAAGCCGACCTGCCGTCAAATTCCGCAATATGAACGAAAGCGCTCAGGAACGCATCCTGGAGAGCATCTTCCGCGTCTTCGCGATTTTTAGTTATCCGAAGCAACGACCGGAGGATTCTCGGGGTCAGGCGTTCGCAAAGTACATCAAAAGCCACGCTTTCCCCGTACTTAGCGGCTGCGACCAGGCGTTTCTCATCCAGCCGCTCGCACTCATCCCTGAGGGCGAGACTTTCCATCACCAGATTCTCTTCCCTACAAACAGCCACACGTTGACAAGCCATATCACCCCCCAGTTTTCCGCTATCTTTGCCGCTCTCTTGCGATCCACTCGCGAATATACGGTGAGCAGTGCACCAACTCGATTCCCCTTGCCTCGCACTCGCTCAGGAAACCCACACCCTCCACGTCTACCAGCGTTACATGCTCCAGATCTAGTACCGTTCCGGGCCCCATGCCCTCGGTCTGTGACTTCAGCTCATCGAGATGCTCCAATCCAATTCGTCCACTCACACGGAAAGTGTTCTTGCCGCCTTCGGAAACTCTTTCAATTCTTAGTGTCATCCCGCCCTTCCGGTGGGGAGATAATGTGCAATCGGCTGGCCTTCTTTAAATAATTGAATACAATAGGTTTAGCAACAAATATCCTTGCCCAATTTCAGCATTTGCTGATTTTCGGCAATCGCGTTCAAGCTTTTACATGGAGTTCAAGTACGACTGACTGACTTAATGCGTGGATTCAGAGCTGTATGAGCTGAATAAGACGGGAAAGACGGGGAGTGCATTCAACCAATCGGTTGAATACGCGGGATCTTCCGCGCGGCATTAGACAGACTTGAACCTGTGCTTATTGATTCCTAGGTTGGCGATCTTAGACTCGAGGGTTTGCCGTGGAACACCTAGTAGGGCCGCCGCTCCCGAGGGGCCCGAAACCCGCCCTCCAGTTTCCGCCAAGGCAGCCTCGATCATTTCCTTTTCCATGGTCTCGTCCAGGCGTCCAAGTCCCTTCGAAAGAACGCTCAGGCGGGACGACTCGTGGGGCAACTCGCGCTTAAGCCATGACTCTTCGACGGAAAAGGTCTCACTGTCGCATAAGACCACAGCGCGCTCGACGACATTTTGCAGTTCGCGAATATTGCCGGGCCAGTTGTAATCCTGGAACAGTCGAAGGGTCTTCTTGTCGATGCTGCGTATCTTTTTCCCCGTCTTCTTCGCGTAGCGTTCTATAAGGTATTCAACCAGCAAGGGGATGTCATCCGCACGTTCCCGCAGCGAGGGCATCTGAATTGGAAAAACGTTTAGTCTGTAAAAGAGGTCCGGGCGGAACGTCCCAGCCTCAACAGCGGCTCTCAAATCACGGTTTGTTGCGGAGAGCACCCTTGTGTCCACTGACACAGACTGGCTGCCTCCCACCCGTTCAAATTCACGTTCCTGAAGCACGCGCAGGAGGGCGCTCTGGGTCTCAGCCGGCAGTTCACCGATCTCATCGAGAAAGATGGTGCCACCATCGGCTAACTCAAAGCGGCCGAGGCGCCTCTGAGATGCGCCGGTGAAAGCGCCTTTCTCATGTCCGAAAAGTTCAGAGGCGATCAGTGTGGGCGGAATCGCCGCGCAGTTCACGCGGATAAAGGCCCTGTTTGCACGTTTAGAGCGCCTGTGAATAGCCCGGGCAATCATTTCCTTTCCGGTCCCGGTCTCGCCAAGTATAAGGACGGTCGAATCGGTCGCCGCCACCTTCGCAACTTGAATAAGGACTCGCCGGAGCGGCTCCGAAGACCCGACAATCTCCTCGAACATGGAGACCTTATCGACCTCTTCGCGAAGCGCAATATTTTCTTTGTAAAGCTGGTCTCTTAACTCTTTTATTTGTTCGAACGCGGTCTCGAGAGCCGCTCTCGCTTCGTGCTGCTCGGTCACGTCTATTGTGGTGCCGACGACTTCTGTGATTTCTCCCAACTCATTAATCACCTGGTGAGCGATCGAGTGAAGATGCTTTATCCTTCCGTCCGGAAAAACAATTCGAAAATCACCTTCAGAATCCACCCTCTCCTTCTGGGTGGATTCCGTTTTCGCTCGCTGCTCGACCCCCTGCCGATCTTCCGGGTGGACTCTGTCGAGAATGTACGACCAACTGGGCTTTGTTTTTTCGGGGTCACATTCATAAATGCGAAAGAACTCTTGCGACCAGAAAATAGCGCCGGTCCGCACATCCCACGCCCAACTCCCGCTCCGGCTCAACCTTTGTGCTTCCGCTAAATAACCTTCGCTCCGCCGTAGGGTTTGTTCCGCGAGCTTGCGTTCGGTCATGTCCGTCGAGCTACCGACGAACTGCAACAATTCCCCGGACGAGTCCAGAACGGGATGGCCGACGGTGTGGATGTATTTGACAGTGCCGTCCGGCAGAAGGATTCGGAATTCCACATCGTATTCCGACTTTTCACGGATAGCTCGGTCGATTACCCCTTGCCACCTTTGGCGATCTTCCGGATGAAGGCGCTGGAGCCGTTCTTCCCAGCGCGGCATACCCCTTTCAGGATCGAAGCCGTAGATGCGATACCATTCATCGGACAGATGTAAGGCGTCTCCTCCCGCCACTTTCCAGACCCAACTCCCAGTATGCGTGAGGCGCTGTGCTTCTTCGAGGTACATCTCGCTCTTTTGCAAGGTTTCATAAAGAGAACGCAGCCTTCCCGCCGTATCGTTGAAAACCTGCCCAAGCTGAGCGAGTTCGTCATTGTCAATCACCGAAACTTGATGTTGAAAGTCGCCGCGGGCCAAGGCCTTCGAGCCTTCCATTAGCAGACCCAGGGGCTCCGTGATGCTGCGCGTAATGGCCAAACCCAGGAATGCAGCGATGAGCAAAGTAATGAGAGCAGTGAGCGGAACTATCAGAAGAATTCGCTTTTGTAAGTTCACAACTTGCGAAGCCGCCTCTACCTGCTCATCGCTAACTTGTTGCTCAATGATTTTGACCAGTGCCGAACTCCTGGATTCCAGCGGCCGGACTTGATTGGCCAGGCGCAAGCGAACCGCCTGCCAATCTTTCGATTTGGCCAAGTCTGTGATGGCCGCGAGCTCCGCCGGTAGAGCGTCCTGAATGGCTTCAAGAGTAGACACCAGTGTCGGGTCCAGCCTTAGCTCCGGCGGCAAACTAGTGAGGGAATTTCCGGTGCGCCGACTGTCCTCGAGGAGGTCGTTACGAAGAAGCTCCGCTTCGGTCACGAGTTCGGCGGTGTTTTCAGAATGGGCGAGCCCATCTAGGCGCTCATAAAACGACATGAGATTGGTATGAGCTTGCAGCACTACAATCAACTCTTGGTCGACGCCGTTCAGGCGCTCAGCTTGAACCCGAGCCTTATGAAATTGCCAGAGCAAAACCGCGTTTCCCAGCAACATCGCCAGGATGCTGAAGACAAAACATAGCGTCAGGCGAGGACCGATGTTGAGCCGACGAAGGCGAAACGGTCTATTGCCAGCTTGTTTCGCCCATCCGGCAAGTTTCGCGACCACGGGTGACTCCCTATTGCTTGCCTCGATTACGCCTGTCCAAGATCACTGGCGCGCAGACTCGGAGCCGATACATGTCAAAAGACGTGTGAGACTTTTCAGAGACCTTTTTTCGCGAGACGATCAATTCGGCTTGGAGGGCGGTCCCGGACTGAATCCGGTTATTCCAACTAATTGCTTCTCCAAGTCCGCAGCAGCCACAGACGGAATCTTATCGCCAGTCAAGACGGACCGCACCGCGCCGATGTACGCCCTGCTGACCTGTTCGTAGTTCTCACCAGCAACTATGGAAGGTCGCGCAACTAGACCGGCTCCGTGTTCCCTAAATTTGGCCAGCTGGGGATACGGATCCAACATTGCAGGCAGTTCATAGAACTCAACTTCCTCAGGGGGCACGGAATGCTCGTTACCAGTCGTAAGCTGGACATCTCCTTGCAGAAGAAATCGGATCAGCTCGAGTGCTTCGCGAGGGTGCGCTGAAGTTCGGGAAATCGCCAATCCGTTTCCTCCCAGAGTGCTCGCTCGCCCTGCTGTGCCGCCCGGAACGCTGGTTAGGCCAATCTGGGCAGAATCGCCGGCGGAAGAAGGCGAAGGCGACCCTGAAAAAGGCCAGCCGCCAGTGATCACACTATAATCGGATTGCCAGCCGCGAAGGAAGGCTGCATTCCCCGAGCCCCAGAGGTTCTGAGCGTCCCAAAGTCCGTAGGCCTTCACCCCAGGCGGAGAAATAGAACCAACCCAGCGCGCAGCGCGTTGCCATGCGCGAATCACCTGCGGGTTGTTCACACTAATTGTCCGGTCGTCTTCGATGATTCGTCCGCCAGCTTCGCTGATCTGCCATTCCAAGCCGCTGCAGGTCAAATCTTCGGTGACGCCTCCTTGCCATACGTAGCCCCAAAAATCCTTCTCGCCTTTGGCCCTTTCACCCGCTTGAATGCGGGTGGCCATCTTCTCGAGCTCATCCCAAGTTTTGGGAGGCTCCCGATAACCGTACTTTCGCAGAAGATTCGGACGATAATACAAAACACTAATGTAGGCATGGTGCGGCATTGCCACCAGCTTGTCACCGACAGTGTAGCTGCCGAGCACGACGCGATTTTGCGAGGAAAGCTCGTCAGCAAAGTAGGGCTTTAAGTCCATGAGATATTGACTCAATATGCCCGACCAGATCACATCAATGCTGACCACGTCAGGAGTGGCCTCGCCTTTCTGGAGCAGCTTGCGCCAGAGAGCGAGTTGATTGAGAGAGCCGTCAGGGCGAGGAAGGCGATTGACTTGGATCCCAGTTTTTCTTGTGAAGTCCTGTAACTTGTGTCCTAATCCGGGGTTCAGAGTGGAGGTATCCCACTCTACATCCAGAAACGTTACGGTGACCGGTTCTTGGGAAAGCTGCTTCGCACAACCAAGAGCCAAAAAGAGCAGCGAAAGGCCAACGAGTAAGGCGATTATTACGAACCTCGACGGCTGGAATGCACGAGCCTGAACACTGGAGAGGGAGGGGGGGGGCATCTTCAATCTAGCCGCCATTTCCGACAGCTTGCCTTGAACTTTTTTAAGTGTAGCGCAAACACTGCACTCTTAAGCAATTTTCGCGAGCAAACATGCAAGGAATTACCGGACGAGGTGGTTGACTATCGCCCTCGGGCTCGGCTCCCTTTTAAAACCATGCAAGTCGAGGCTGCTTTGGCGATCAGGCGGGCACTTTCGTCGGTAATTTCGCACTCGACATAGCCGACAGTGCTTCCCCGAAGGATTCATCGGGGGTGAGGGTGCTGGCAAAGGCTATTCCCATGGCGGCATCGGCGATGTCACACAGGATTCCGCCGTGGAGTGTGCCCATGGGGTTGGCGTGCTGCGGTCCCGAAGCCAGCGTCACAACGGCGCGACCATCCGCGGCTTCTTTTGTTTCAAAGCCGATAAGATGGCCCACCGGCATTTCATTTGCTTTGTCCTTGCTCCAGGAGTCAGGTTGGAGGCTTGCTTCCGGTGTACTCATGTTTTCTCCGTCTAAGCTTTGGACTCCTTCGCGCGAATGTTAGTTTCGAGATATTCCTCAAGGTGGCGGCAGGCAATGTTCAGCGGCTCGCGTGTCCGTTGCAGCCGTTCCAGCATCAAGCTTCCTTCGAGCGTGATGACAATCAGTGTGGCCAATTCCATGGCATTGACGCTAGAGCGGATTTCGCGGCAACCCTGGCCTTCCTCGACGATGGATTGCAGACGGCCGAGCCAAGAACGAAAAGCCCGGCGGGCTTTGTTTCGTAACGCTGGGTTGCCGTCATCCGAATCGATAGCCATATTCAGCAGGGGGCATCCACCTTGCACGAGGCCTGCGCGGCGATCACGGAAGTTCCACACGATCTGTTTTAACCGGTCCACCGTATTGGTAATTTTCTGCGCCTCCGCGAATCGCGCATCGAGAGCAAGGTGCCATGCATAGTCGAAGGCCTCACCGGCAAGTTGCTGTTTGCTGTCGAAGTGCCTGTAAATCCCGCCTTTTTCCAAGCCTGTCGCGCGCATGAGATCGGAAAGGGCTGAGCCGTCAAAGCCTCTCTGATTGAAGATGGGGGCCGCCTTGCAGATAATTTTTTGGCGGGTTTTCTCGCCTTTGCTCATTCCGGAGTACCTCCTGCCCGCTCGATGAGACCGAGTGGTCTCGATACACAGCATAACATATATTTTATGCGACCGAACGGTCTCTTTGTGCATCGAAGAAACTGGCCTTCGGCAGAAGCCCGCGACAGACATGCCTGACGTTCCGAGTTCGGCGGCTTACCGACCGGCGATCAATCCGTGGGTCATTGCCATCACCGTCACGCTCGCCACGTTTATGGAGCTGTTGGACACGGCGATCGCCAACGTCGCATTGCCGCACATTGCGGGCGGACTTGCCGTTAGCGTGGACGAAAGCACTTGGGTGCTGACCAGCTATCTCGTGTCGAATGCCGTGGTGCTTCCGCTTTCCGCGTGGCTTAGCCGCGTCTTCGGCCGCAAACGCTACTACATGATTTGCGTCGTGCTCTTTACTGCAAGCTCGCTGCTTTGCGGGCTCGCGCCTTCGCTGGGTCTGCTCATTTTCTTTCGTGTGCTGCAAGGTATCGGAGGCGGCGGGTTGGCTCCGGTCGAACAAGCGATTCTCGTGGATACGTTTCCGCCGAAGAAACGTCCTGCGGCATTTGCCTTGTATAGCATGGCGATTGTGACGGCACCGGTGATCGGGCCGCCGCTCGGCGGATGGATTACGGACAACTGGAGCTGGCGCTGGATTTTCTTTATCAATATTCCGATTGGGATCGTGTCTTTGATTCTGACGAGCCGGCTGGTCTCCGACCCGCCGGAGTTCACGCGCGAAGTGCAGGCCGCGCGCAAAGACGGAAGACTTCGGGTTGACGGTCTCGGGATTGTTCTCGTGGCCCTCGGCTTTGCTTGTCTAGAAGTCGTTCTCGATCGTGGCCAGACGGAAGACTGGTTCGAAAGCAGATTTATTGTTTTCTTTTTCTCGGTCGCGCTTGTGGCGCTGATTGCAGCAGTGTTCTGGGAGTGGCGGCATCCCGATCCGGTGGTGGAGATCCGTCTGCTGGCGGACCGAAATTTCGCGATTGCAAACTTTTATTATTTTCTTTTTGGGTTTGCACTTTTCGGCTCGACCGTGCTGGTTCCGCAGATGTTGCAAAGTCTTTACGGCTATACGGCGACGGACGCAGGGTTGGTTCTTGGGCCCGGCGCGTTTGTCATAGTGGCTTTAGCGCCGCTCGTAGTAAGGATTCTCCCGAAAGTTGGCATCAAGCCGATGATCTTTACGGGTTACGTCATTTTTGCTTTCGCGATGTGGCGCTACGCCAGCATTGATCTGCGTACGGATTACCGGCATATAGCCGTTATCCGCGCTCTCCAGGGGTTGGGGATCGCTCCGCTCTTTGTTCCTGTGAGTCAGCTGGCTTACTCCAATTTGCCCAAACATAAGAACAACAAGGCTTCGAGCCTGACCAATTTGTTCCGAAACCAGGGCGGGAGCTTCGGGATTGCGTTCGTAACCACTCTTCTTGCGAGACGAACGCAATACCACCAATCCATTCTGGTGGCTCACGCCACTCCTTTTGACCGTCCCTACCGGGAAAGACTTGCTTCCCTGTCGCGGCAATTTGCCAAGAGCGGATTCTCCGCGGTTGACTCGGCTGTACATGCCAAGGCTCAGTTGGTTCACTTAATTCAACAACAGGCGTCGTTTCTCAGTTTTCTCGATTGTTTCTGGATGCTCGGGTGCGCTTGTCTGATCGGGGCCCCGCTGGTTTTCTTTACGCGTAGATTTAGATCCGGTTCACCAGGCGCAACGCACTGACAAACATGGATTGAAACTCGGACCAAACACGGAGCAGGACCTACGGTTGAAACTTATTGAGATGGGAGAATCTACAGATGGAGAATGAGGGCGTCCAAATCCAATTACTTGGTGAGTTTTCGCAACAGGCCCATCGCCTCGGAATCATTGAGAATGTTTTGCCGTTCAGCAGGGCAATCAGCTCGCTGACGATTTTTCGCAGTTCGGGATCGGTGCCCGTTGAGGCCCCAGGTTGCTGAAAGAGGTTCGACTGCTCTTCTCCATCCGCCTTCCCACCGCTCAACTCGTTCAGCCAGGAACCCAGTACGCGGAGTTGGTCGGGTTCGGCGGTGGTGAACAAGAGGCCCATGCCCATTCCCATCTTTGAGTAAACTACTTTTGCCCGAGTCCTGAAGGATTGGTTGTCTCTTGAGATGGTCAGCGTGACGGGTGCATCCTTGGCAAACGGGTTGATAGTGTCCACGTAGCAGCCGTTTCTGCTGATATCGGAGAGCCGGCCCATTATGCGAATATCCGCCTGAAGATCGATTGCCTCGACGGCGGGAGAAAAAGGATACCGGGGGCAGCTGCGTTTTTCGACAGGATCAACTGGTGCAGGAGGCGGTTGACCATAGATCGTTTTGTTAAGCAGTTCCATCATCCGACTTCCAGAACGCGATATGATCCGGGGGCATCAGTGTCAAGCCTGCGAATAACCGTCGCGCCGGCCCGCGCACTTGCTGATCCATCGGCGAAACGCATGATCCGCCATCGGTGCGATAAGGGCCCAAGTCGAATTGATTTGGGCCCAGACGCATTACATTAAACGCGCGGTTAAGAAAGGTAGGGTATGAACTGTCTGCCCAACGGCCTAAAGTTGACGGCGGGCCTCATCGGCTTCTTCAGCCAATTGCATGAGCACGGCAACGAGCCCAGTGTTTTTCTTCGTCTTGGGGTCCAGGAAGAGTCCGTCCTGAGCGAAGCTGACAACAGAGGCTACCGCGCCGCCGAATTTAATTGACGTCGGGCGGATGATGGCCACCGGGCCGAACTTCTTGTCCAGAAAGTCGGTGGGCTCCGGCATGATCAAGTTCGCTTGCAAAGTATCGCCCTTGAGGGATTCTGGATCCGTTTCCCCTTGCGCGGCGCTGAGAGTCGTAAACGTCACGCTCGAATTGTTGATCTTATCGAAGTCCGTGAGCGGAGTCGCATTGCCGGCTTTGTCCTGCCACGTCTGGAAATGCATGGTTTCGCTCGGCCCGATGCTCAACAGTATTCGCAAGACTTCGAGATTGGTGACGTGCTGAGCGAGCGCCGGATACAGGCTCGTCCCGCCCTGCTCGATAAACGCAAAGTGGAATCCCGCCGTAAAGGCAATCGCTTTCAGGTGGTCGGTAAAGGTGGAGTTAGCAGGATTGTTGGGATCGATGACGCTGCCAGCCGTATCATCGTTGGTTCTCGGGATAGCGGTGTGCTGTCCGACGTTCAAGCTCGGGACGGCTTGCACAAACGGCGCATTCGGATCGAAATCCGGATTTGTAATGCTGCGGTACCGAGACCAAAAGCTGGTGTCGACGGTGAGTTGGGTGAGGTTGGTGAGCCGTCCGACTTGCCTTGCTCCGTCGGCCTTGCTGCTCGGCAAGGTCCTGAACTGGCTCAGGTCAGCCGGCTCAGCTCCCTTCGATTCCAGGTATTTGCCCAGGAAGCTAGCGTGACTGTTTTCGTCGTCGGCGTTGTCATGAATATACTGCGCCATATCCCCGTCCAGAATTAGCAGGGCCTGTGTGTACGGCACGTTTCCGCCGTTGACTCCGCTGACTTCGTTGTCCTGAATTCCTCCAAGTTCCGAGTATTGTTGCCACAGATCGGCTTCAACCTGTTCCAATGCTTGTAAAAATCTGAGGATCGCGATGTCGCCCCTGGTGATTCCCGGGCCGTTGTCTTCTCGATCCCGATCGAAGGCAAACGATTTGCCCGCAACCAGTCCAGCGCCCAGTGTAGCTGCACCTGCTGCCACCGCTCCACGTTTTAAGAAAGAACGTCGATTCGAACCACTTGTGAAGACGCCACTCTTTTCCTTCATCTCTTTCTCCTTCTTTCCGATTTGTGTTCATCGAGACCGAGCTTTCGTTCAGTTTCGAAAATCGAGCAATTTGATGATGGCTGGATGGTTGAGGTCGAGGTACTTACGCTCGCCAATCCGGGCGGCAAGGTTCAATTCGAAGAAGGGGCCAAAATTGTTGCCAACTTTGGCCCTCTTGCGTTATTGAACCGTAAGCGTTACTGAGGTTGAGTGAGAGAGACTGCCTGAGGTCCCCGTGATCATGATTGTCGTCATGCCTCGCTGGGTGCCATTCCCGGCGCTATTCGCGTTGTAACCGCAACCACCCGCCGCGAGGAGGATTCCTGCGACGATTAGTAGCGCGAAGCCACTCACGAGAAAGTGGGACCATTTTCTCCCTTGGAGCCGCTGGCGGGTTCTCTTGCCTGCAACAAGCAGGCCGAAAAGTCCAAGGGTAGGTATCGGAAGTAGCGTTGCGAAGATTCCTCCGGTCGAGTTCCGCGCCATCCGCACTGCTGGATTGTAGGGTGATGAGGAGGTCGTGATGGTCATCATCGTTGTTGCGGTTCCGCCGCTGGCCGGTGAAACCGATGCGGGCGAAAAGTTGCAGGTAGAGCCGAGCGGCTGCCCTGAGCAAGTGAGCGTGACGGCGGAACTGAATCCATTCAGCCCACCAAGAGTAACCGTGAACGCGGCTGGCTGCCCTGCTGCAATCGTCAATGTCGACGGCGACGCAGCTATGCTGAAGTCGGCGGCGGCCGGAGGAGGCGTGGCATTCGCAGTGATGGCTGCGAACAAGCCGTGCATTTCGTTGGTGAGACCAGCAGTGATGTACATAGTGTTGGGATCGCCGGACTGAGCTCCACCGCCGCCGAACACCATGTCCCAAAGAGAGGCGTTGAGGATTGGCGCTCCGTTTGAGTCCTTCATCTGGTCGATAAAAGCGCCAGTGGAAAAGTTGTAGGCGTTGATGGCGCCATCGCCAAAATTTCCGATCAGCAGATCACCGGCTAGCGAACCGCCGAATCCTGCCGGCGGGATAACCACACCCCAGGGAGCGTTAAGGTGAGAGTCCGCTGTAATCCTGCGAACCATCGTGCCGTCTGTGGCGAAAAGGTCCACGAACCCTGAGCCAGCAATCTTCAGAGGATCGTGCATGGGCGTGTCCTGTAACGCGTACGTCACCACAATCATCGAAGTGTTGTTAACCGTGATGACGTGGACGCCGAACGGAGCATACCCGGGCGATCCCGAACCCGTCGGCACTGCTGGCGGAGCGGGATCGTTGAACGCACCGGGGCCCAAGACCTGGGTTTGCTTAAAGGTGGTGTCATAGATCTCGACTTGGCCGGAGCGGAAATTGGTAGCTAGTAGAAAACTGCCTGTTCCGTTTGTGACGAGCGCCAGGCCTTTGTACACCGCGCCCGTTGCAGCGGTTGGCTTGGTCGAGTTGTCCACGGCAAGGATGGAAGATGCTCCGCCGGTCCAGCCGGAGATGGTTCCATCTTCCGTGTCAAAGATGAAAATGCTGCTGCCGCCGTTGAGAGTAAAGCCTCCCGCGGAATTACTGACGCATCCCGTCGGTGTGGCGGGATTGGAGCTTCCCGCCGGGGGCGCAATCGTGAAAGCCCCTTGTATCGCCCCGGCTGCATTGTAGAGGGAGGTCACACCCGTCGGGCTGGCGTTGTCCGCGATCCAAAAAGGCTCGCCGGGGATGATGCAAATCCCCCACGGATTAACCAGATTCGGATCAATCACAGGTGCCAGGCCTTGCGTGTCCGACACCAGATTGGTCTGCTTGTAGCTGTTTCCTTGGGCTTGGGCACTTGGCGTGGAAAAGATGTGTGCGCAGACACAGACCAGCCCCAGCAAAAACACTCGAACTCTTCGCATGATTCTGAATTGCTCCTCTCGTTCATCAGTCATTCATCAGGCAACCGCTTTGCGTATGCCTATGCTTTCTCCGCAGTTGGATGCCTCAGGGACGCCGGGAATAAATCAAGGACGGGACAAGTCTTTATCAACTTGGAGGGCTATCAGTGAAAACGACTTACGAGCAAATATCACGGCTGAACAGCGTGGGGTTGGCAACTCTTCCCGCGGAAATGGCTTCCAAGGGAAACAAGGTCCTTGCCATCAATGAAATAAAGCACCCCGAATCGATTGTGCGATTCGGCACGTTCGAAGTGGATCTCGAGTCCCACGAATTGCGAAAGCACGGAATGCTCGTGCGTCTCGAGGAGAAACCCTTTCGCATCTTGCAGTTGCTGCTCGAGCAAGCGGGTCGTGTGGTCACACGCAGAGCATTGCGCGAAAAACTTTGGCCCGACACGCATGTCGGCTACGACCAAAATCTCAATACGGCCGTCAATAAATTGCGCGAATTACTGGGTGACTCCGCGCAAAGCTCCCGCTTCATAGAAACTTTGCCTCGCCTCGGCTACCGCTTCATCGCACCGGTTGTGATCCCCTCGCGTTCTTCTTCGCTCGCTGCAAAGAAGATGCTTGCAGTTCTTCCTTTTGAAAATCTCGGTGGGAATCCTGAGCAGGATTATTTCTCCGACGGTTTGACCGAAGAGATGATTTCCCATCTTGGCCAGCTCGATCCGCGCCGCCTTGGCGTGATTGCGCGAACC
>Ga0210409_10000944_pt1 | contig 41288 bp, 35 predicted proteins | sample IncBWH17MmetaG_FD_161649 | JGI IMG/M metagenome (GOLD analysis project Ga0210409, IMG submission 161649) | Forest soil microbial communities from Barre Woods Harvard Forest LTER site, Petersham, Massachusetts, United States - Inc-BW-H-17-M | ecosystem: Environmental > Terrestrial > Soil >... | reverse complement strand
CGGACGCCTCGAGGGTCCGGGCATAAGCAGCCGTCCCTTGACGACCGCACCGGCAGCCGCGAACATGCGCGCGATGCAGCACAAAATCGTCGCCCTCACGCATCTGCAGCGCCTCGAATCCGAGAGTATGCACATCATGCGCGAGGTCGTTGCGGAGTGCGCAAAACCGGTGATGCTGTATTCGATGGGCAAGGACAGCGCCGTGATGCTGCACATCGCGCGCAAAGCCTTCCACCCGAGCACCCCGCCCTTTCCACTATTGCACGTGGACACCACCTGGAAATTCCGCGCGATGTACGAAATGCGCGACCGAATGGCGCGCGACAGCGGTATGCAGCTCATCGTGCATCACAATCCAATCGCAGTGGCGCGCGCCATCAACCCCTTTGACCACGGATCTTTACATACCGATCTCTGGAAGACAGAAGGGTTGAAACAAGCGCTATCCCAGCACGGCTTTGATGCCGCCTTCGGCGGGGCCCGTCGCGACGAGGAGAAATCGCGGGCTAAGGAACGCATATTTTCTTTTCGCTCGGCCAATCATCGCTGGGATCCGAAGAACCAGCGACCGGAGCTCTGGCACATCTACAATGCTCGCAAGGCCAAGGGCGAGAGTATCCGTATTTTTCCTCTCTCCAATTGGACGGAACTCGACATCTGGCAATACATCTACCTCGAGAACATTCCGATCGTACCGCTTTATTTCGCGGCGTCCCGCCCCATCGTCGAGCGCGACGGCGTGTTGCTGATGGTTGATGATGATCGCTTCCGGCTGCGTGCCGGGGAAGCGCCCACGATGCGCACGATTCGATTTCGCACGCTCGGCTGCTATCCTTTGACCGGAGCAGTTGAAAGCAGCGCCACAACATTGCCGCAGATCATTCAGGAAATGCTGCTAACCACGACCTCGGAGCGGCAGGGCCGTACGATCGATCATGATCAGGCCGCGTCCATGGAAGCAAAGAAGCAGGCTGGATATTTCTGATGGCAGTTGCCGAAGCGCGAGAGCAGATCGATGCATTCTTGGAGAAAAACCAGCATAAATCGCTGCTGCGGTTCATCACCTGCGGCTCCGTCGATGACGGCAAGTCCACTCTGATCGGCCGGCTGCTGTACGACAGTAAATTGATTTTTGAAGATCAGCTGACCACACTCGAAGCGGACAGCAAGCGCATCGGCACACAAGGCCGAAACATCGACTTCGCATTGCTGGTGGATGGCCTCGCTGCCGAGCGCGAACAGGGCATCACCATCGACGTCGCATACCGGTTCTTTGCCACCGAGCGGCGCAAATTCATCGTCGCCGACACTCCAGGCCATGAACAATACACACGCAATATGGTCACGGGAGCGTCGACCGCGGACCTCGCGGTAATTCTGATCGATGCGCGAAAAGGGGTGCTGACTCAAACGCGCCGCCACAGCTATCTTGCCCATCTCATCGGCATCAAGAATGTGGTGCTCGCAGTAAATAAAATGGATCTGGTCGACTACGATCAAGCCAAGTATGAGGCGATCGTCGCGGACTATCGTTCATTTGCCGACAGTATCGGCGTGCGCAGCTTCGTGCCGATTCCGATTTCGAGTCTCCGCGGCGATAACATTACTGCGGCATCGGGCAATACACCCTGGTATGGAGGCCCGCCACTGCTGGCGCATCTGGAGCGCGTCGAGATCGATAGCACGGCCGCGCAAATGCGCCCGTTTCGCTTACCGGTGCAGTGGGTCAATCGTCCCAACCTCGATTTTCGCGGTTTCGCCGGGTTGATCACCGATGGCCAGATTCGACCCGGCGATCCGATTCGTGTCCTACCCTCGGGAAGGACCTCCACGGTTTCGCGAATTGTCACCTCGGGCGCTGATCTTGCGGTTGCCGCGGCCGGACAATCGGTAACGATTACGCTTGCCGACGAATTGGATTGCAGCCGCGGAGACCTGCTCGCAGCCGCCGCTGACCCGCCGGAGATCGCGGATCAGTTCGAGGCTGCGATAGTCTGGATGGCCGATGAGCCGATGCTGCCGGGTCGTCCCTACTGGCTCAAGCTCGGGACGCAGCTGGTCACCGCAACTGTTCACGGACCCAAATATCAGGTCAACGTCAATACGCTGGAGCATCTGGCGGCCAAAACCCTGAGTCTCAATGCCATCGGCATCGCAAATCTGTCGACCGACAAGCCCCTGATATTTGAACCTTACGAACACAGCCGCGATCTCGGCGGCTTCATCCTGATCGATAAGATCAGCAATGCGACGGTTGCCGCCGGCATGCTGCACTTCTCGCTGCGCCGCTCCAGCAACGTGCATTGGCAGGCTCTCGACATCGATCGCGACGCGCACTCACGCTTGAAGCACCAGCATCCGCGTCTGCTGTGGTTTACGGGTTTGAGCGGCGCGGGCAAGTCTGCGATCGCCAATCTTGTGCAGAAGAAACTTTATGCCCTCGGCAAGCACAGCTTTCTTCTCGATGGCGACAACATCCGCCATGGTTTGAACAAGGATCTGGGGTTCACGGATGCTGATCGGGTGGAGAACATACGCCGCATCGGCGAAGTGGCCCGACTCATGACCGATGCAGGTCTCATCGTGTTGACGGCGTTCATATCTCCATTCCGCGCCGAGCGGCGCATGGTGCGCGCAATGTCGCCGCCGGGCGAATTCATCGAGATCTACGTCGAGACTTCATTGGCCGTCGCTGAGCAACGCGACGTGAAAGGGCTCTACAAGAAAGCCAGGGCGGGCGAATTGAAGAACTTCACCGGTATCGACTCCCCCTATGAGCCGCCGGAACATCCCGAAATCCGCGTCAATACCGAGAGGACCTCCGCGGAACAATCTGCGGAAGAAATCGTTGCCTATGTGCTGCGCACCAGCGCCTAACGATTTTGATCAATTGCCCGCGGCGAATTAGCCTCGGGCGACATAAACAATTGGCCACCACGTCAGCCGAGTCGAGCACCCTGTAACCCACGCCCCGGCCGCTTGATGCGGCGTATTCGCGCTGTCACGACGCGCGCGCTATATTCGGCGCCGACAACAAAGCGGAACAACGGGCCGAAGCTCATGGCGGATGCAGGACCGATAAAATGCAATCCGGGAACCGAAGATTGGAAGTGGTGATCAAGCTTAGCGGCGCTTCCGAGGCGCCGGATTTCCGATCGAAGTTTCGGGTCCAGAAAATCAAGCCGATTGACGTCGACGACATAGCCACTTCCGGCGATTACGCGATCGACTTTTAACTCACGCTCGCCATCCCCGTTCGAATGACGCAGCTTCAGGATTAGACCTCCTGGTTCCTCCCTGGCCGCCACGACTGTCGTGCCGAAATTGACGGGAACCAAACTCTCGATTCGTTCTCGGAGCCACCATGCTCCCGCTGCCGACAAATGAGTCGCCACGAAGCGAGTACGCCACGGTGCCGGCGCGCGATGCACCGCCCCTGGAAACCGAGTGAGCGCCCAGGCTTTCGGTCCGCTACCGAGGCCCGTAATCGGCGAGCGCAGTTTTCGCCAAAGGTTTCGATTCTGCAAAACGCGGTGATGCCACGTAATCGCATGGCCGCGCACCAGAAGCTGCGGCTCCGCGCCGGCTTCGTTCAACAACGCCGCCGCCTCGAGCGCCGACTGGCCGGCCCCGATCACCGCAATTCGAAGACCTCGATACGATGAGAAGACGTCGACTTGCGAGGTGTGAATTGCCAAATTGGGTGATAGTGATGCGAGGGCCGACGGGACGCGCGCGAAGCAGGAAAGTCCGGTTGCCACGACGAGCGAAGCGGCCGAAAGTCGCTCACCATCGGCGAGCGTCACCGAGAAACCATCGGTTTGCCGTTCGACGCGAATCGCGTCGATTTGCTCGACCCAAGGCACATTGTTTTGTTGAAACCAATGCCCGTAGTCTGCGAAGTCGCTGATCGAACAAGGCTCGAAGGTTTCAAGGCCTCGCGGCTGACTATAGTCAGCAAAGGAAAAACCGGGCGTCGGACTGGAGAGGTTTGTCCCGAAGCAATAGGACTTGAGGTAGCGAAGGCCTCCGGTCGCCGCTACCTGTGACCAAAACTGCATCGGTCGACCAAAGATTCGGTGTGCAATTTTTTGAGCCGCGAGATGTGCGGCGAGCGACAGTCCGTAGGGGCCGGCACCTATGATCGCAACGGGCACCTTACTCAACGTCGGGCCGCCATCGAGGTACTGCAGCGGGCGACCTTCGCGCTCGCAAGCGCAAGAGCTTCCGGATCGCTTTCAGACCAAGGTAGAATTCCGAGAGCGCATGAATGACCGCAGGCATCAAATCGTGCCGGTCTTTCGCGACATCAACAGTATGGGCTGAATTTCGTTTGGTCCAGGCGCGCCAATACGCGAGTTCCGTGCGGGATATCCGTCCCGTAAGAATCCGAGCGACTAGAATCGCGGGTAACGCAAAGCCATCGCAAAAAACAATTCTCCCATCATCGGGCTCTGCCTGCGACTTGGCCACCGCGTCGCGCAGAGCCGCAGTTTCGCCGGCCGCGTCTAGACAAGCAAAAAGAGGAAGCGGCATCCCGCGCCGAATGTCCATTCCGAGCTGGTTAAAAAAGCGTGGATTGAAATCGATGGCAGCCCAGCCGCCATTAAACCTGAGAAATTCGACCTCGAAGATCCCAAAATAATTGAGCTCCAAGCAAAGTCGGCGGACCGCGTCCGACAGCAGAGGGTCAGGTGCTAGCGACTCGAAGCAAACGCCGACTGACGCCGGCTGCAAGCGTTGCAAAACCTTGGTTGAGCGCCGCGTGACGAACAGCTCTCCTGATCGGTCAATGAATCCTGAGACCGAGCACACGCCTTCATGCGCACTGCTGACAAACTGCTGTAAAATTGGGATGTTTGCTTCCGGCCACAGTGCGCTATCGGCGCTCCGAATGCGTTCCCGATCAATGAATCGTGGGTATTCTTGGAGCAGCTCAGCCATCGAGTACGCCACGATTCCCTTGTCGTTCCTGATGCGATGAACGTGCGTGCGTGGCTTGATCAGGATGGGGTAATGCAGAGTGGGTGCCAAAGCCTCGAGTTCGGCCAGTGTCCGCGGCTCGCAACTAGGCAACACCGAGATGCCGGCACGGATGGCAGCCTCGGCAAATAACCTCTTGTCGAGGATTCGTTGCAGTGTGGCCATTGACGGCTGATACATGCAAAATTGTTGTTCGAGCACGGCGGCATTTTCGGTGTACAGCCACGCGGTCTCATCGGAAGTAGGCAGCAGTATCTGGCCGGGATAATCAGCCCCTACCGAGAGCAGCCGCTCCAAGAACCGGCGACTATCGTTTTCCGGCGGCGCGGCGTAGGAGATGGCCGTAGACCGCGACCAAGCAGCCGCAGGAAGTTGCGACTTCGAGCTTGCGATGACGCTCACCCTAAACCCGTTGGCGGCCAAATTACGAACAGCAGCAATCGTGCCACCAGAGGAGGCGGTGGCTAATATCACAGACCGCTGCATATTTGATTTCAACGTAAAATATTCGCAGATAGCGCTGCAAGTTCGAAGCGGACTCGACGCGCCGGCGATGCACCTACTTGCGAGAAAATCGCGCGGCTTTTCCTAATTACTCAGGAATTCTAGCATCTCGATTCTCGGCAATTCCGATGCAATCATCAGTTTCACGGCGTCAATCGCCGATTTGATGATGTTAAATAGACGAGCAAGAGTCCTATCAGCTCCTGACCATACGAGCGACTCCTGGCAAAAACCGCCGTCAGCGCGTCACCTATGCCATCGGAATAATCTGTTACCCATGTGTCCGGAATGGACCCACCTTACAGTGGTCGGGGTGACAGGATTCGAACCTGCGACATCTACGTCCCAAACGTAGCGCTCTACCAGTCTGAGCTACACCCCGGCATTCGAGTTTCGACGGGGCGGCAATCCTAGCATCATTTGGCCGTATCCGCGGCAAGGCCGTAGGCGAGCAGCACATTCCCGGGACGACCGCCGAATGCGCCGTATCCGGACGAGACATAGAGCATGGCGCCCGCGATGACGGGCCCCGGTCCCAGCATCGAGGCGCCCCTTGCCGGGATGCCGTTCAGGGTCTCAAATTCGCGGTCGGTATCAACTTCCCAGAGGATGGCTCCGTCCTTGGTGGAATACGCGCGCAGCATGCCGTCATTTGATCCAGAAAACACCGCTCCGGGAATCACGCTGATGGCCGCGGCTTGCGCGGCGCTGCAGCGTGGACCTGGAGTGCATTTCGGCGCGGCTGGCGGCGCGTACCAGGTGCGCTCGCCGCTGTTGATATCCACGGCGTGCAATCCTCCAGGCGCCGGGGAGAAGATGTCCGATACGGCGAAGTACACGTGCTCGGCATCGACTGCCGAGCCCCATTCGATCCCGCCGAGGGCGCCGCCGGCGCCAGCGCGATACTGCCAAAGCACTTCCCCGCGTTTATCCGGATCGAGCGCCCAACCGTAACCGGACTTTTGTCCGATGACGATCGCGCTGCGGCCAGCGCTTAAGTCAATGAGGATCGGTGAATTGCCGAAGTCATAATCCGGCCCGCTTTGATCGGCGCAATTCGGATTATCACTTTTCGCGCGGCAACCGCTGATGAATACGTCCTTGGGGAAAAGCTGCTTGATCCATTCGATCTTTCCCGACAGGTTGAGTGCGACAACCGCATCGCTTGCCGCAGCTGCAGCGCCCGCGTAGGTATTGCCGGTACCCACGTAAATGAGTTTGCGCTTCTCATCGACGGTGGGCGCCGACCAGATCGATACGCCCGCCGGTCCAAACAGCGTCGCTCCCGCCGAGCTGGTACCCCGCGGTCGGGGTTCGTCGGGAATCATATAGGTGTGCCACAGAAGCTTGCCGGTCCTGGCATCCAGCGACGAGAGGCTGCCGCGAAACGTGCAGCAGGCGTATTCGGGCCGCGCCCCTTGGGATTCCTCGTAAGACGACATCGGCACGTAAACCCGATCCCGGTAGAGCACGGGCGCGCCGGTGATCCGCGCCAGCGGATGCGCTTCGACTTTTGTTTTCCACAGCAGCCGGCCGCTGCTGGCCTCCAGCGCGTACGCCTGCGCGTTGGTATCGCCGAAATATACCGCGCCGCCGCCCGACCGCGCACCGACGCTCACGGCGGTTCGCACTCCCCCGTCGGCGCTGAAGAACCAGTGAATGCAGCCGCTCTTTGCATCGAGTGCGAACACAGTGCCATTCTGGCTGCCAACAAAAATCCAGCCGCCGACCACGGCAGGTTGCGCCCACGCCGAGGTCGCGTCGGGAAACCCGAACGCCCATTTCAATTCGAGGTGCGGCAGTTGAGCGGCCGTGAGTTGCGCGTTGGCTGCTGACTGCAGCCGGGTATTGGCCAGCGTTGCGCCCCAGCCGTTCCATGCCGGACCCACCGTGAACTTGAACTGCGCCGGCGCAGCGCATCGGCCAACCGCCGCGCCGGTTGAATCGCCAGCCAGAACTGCGCCGCCCAGGTACTCGGCGATGGCGCGCCGCTCCGGGCCGCTCAACGATGCCCCTTGGACGCGCATCGAGCCGTTCGCCAGCACCTCGAGAATGGAGGCCGGCGAGCGCTGACGAAGCACTTCTGGAGCGGGAGCGCGCGCCTCGGGCGCGCCAGTGTGGCAGCTGGCGCAGCGGGCCTGAAACAGCCTTTCGCCGTCCGGCGCTTGTTTCTCGCCCGCTGCCGCGTGCAGGACCCAAGGCGCAGTCACGCACAGGGCGGCCAGTATCAAGGTTCGCCTATGCATCGGGCGATTCTTATCAGCCGTGTTTGCGATTGGGGAAATTGATGAGGCAGCCCGGAGAACTGGCCGATGCCACTGCTACAGGTTTGCCCGCCAGTATTTCATCGAGAGCATCGGACAGATACCGATGATGCACCGGCCGCTGCGTCTCGTAATTCAGGCGATCATCGATTGGCCCGTGGTATACGAGCGTCCAGCTCTTAGGATCGATGACATAAACCTCGGCGGTGCGATTCACGCCCAGGGCTTCGCCGACTTTTTGCGTGCGGTCGAGCATCACGGGCAGGCCGAATTTGAACTCCGCAGCCTCCTGGGCCACCGCCTTGGCAGAATCCTGCAGCGTGGGGTTGAGCAACAAGAACTCGATATCCTGCCTGGGATACCGATCGCGGATGTCGCGCATGGCCGGCACCGCGAGGCGCACGATGGGACAGCCGTTGCTCTGCGTCATGATGACGATGGCCTTTTTGGTCGAGAGCGCGTAGAGCTCGTGCGTGGCGCCACTCTCATCCGTCAAGGTGAAGTCCGGCACGTGCGCGCCGGGCGCAAGCGCCGCTGCCGATCCAACAACGGACACCAGCACCCACGCCAGCACACTGCGTTTGCAGATGGCCCCTGCAGGCACGGCGGAACTACTGCGCCTGGGCGGTTCTCGTCGGATTGGCATCTTCGGTCAAGTAGCGGTAGCGAATCACGCCGAACAGCATTTCATCCCAGGTCTGCTGACCCCAGGGAACCACGCGATTCGGATCGGGATTGGCCTTGTTCTGCGTCGAATTGTCGTAGCTCATGGCGTACCTGACCGTGGTCCCCGCCGGCAGCACAATGGGCGTCTTCAATACATACGTGGTCTGCCAGTTGAACTCGTAGCGCGGCACATTCAGCAGCACCTGTTCGTGACCGTCGGGATACAGCGCCACGAATTCGGCCGCGGATCCCCGGAAATGGGCGTGCGGATGCAGGCTGTACACCAGCACTTCATGGTCAAAAGTGTGCTTCGAGTCGTTCGTGTACAGCTTGGTGTTGGCGGGAATGCTGATGCGCGGATTCGCCATGATCGCAGCCCGGTAACGGTACTGCGGCGGCTTGTCCATGAAGTACAAACCCATCTGGGTCACGTCCGTGGCTTCCCTGCCGTTCACCGTGTAGTGGGCCTGGAAGCCGAACTTGGCGCCCTTCTTCAACAGGATGCCGCTCTCGGGCGGAATCTCCAGAGGCTCGGAACCCGGCACGTAGTCGGCGAGGCTGCCGTCGGAGGAATCCCGTTTGGCGCCCGAATTGGCGCCTGGAGCCATTTCCCCGCCGATGGTGGCGATGATGTGATGCAGATTGGCGCGGGATCCGGGCAGAAAATCCACCGCCCGCACCCACACGTCGTGGTCCAGGGTATTGTCGACCGTCCACATTTGATACGGAATCACGCCCGTTGCCGGAACTTCGAACTTGGGCAGATTGACAATGAGGTCCGGCTTTCCCAGCGCCCAGACCGGCCAATCCTTTTTCACCGCCAGCAAGGGATCGCTGCCGCCGCCGCGCGGTGAGCCAGCCTCAATCCAGTGCACCAGCGTCTTGGTCTCCTCTTTGGTGAGCGAGCGATCGTTGCTGAAAACGCCATAGTGGGGGTCGGCATGCCACGGCGGCATGCGCTTGGTTCTCACGACTTCACGGATCATCGGCGAGAAGCCGAGCACCATGTCATAGCTCGACATCTGCCAGGGCGCGATGCCGCCTTCGCGGTGGCAGGCGACGCAATGCGAGCTCAACATGGGCGCGATGGTTTTCTCGTACGAGATCTGCGCATGCGCCTGGCCTCGATCGCGCTCCGGCATCAGGATGGGACAGCCGCGTGCTTCGCTCTGCGCAACTTTCACCGGGGTGCCGCTTAACGCCGCATCGAGCGCATCGGCGACGTAGTTATCCGAGCCTGAGGCCACCGCGCCGCGATAGATCACCTGCCAGTTCTGCGGATTTAGGACCAGCACTTCGCCATTGCGGGTCAGCCCCAAAGATTCGCCGATCAGCTGCAAGCCATCGATCAACACCGGAATTTCGTTGTGGGTTCGCGCGGCCTCCGCGGCAATCGTCTCCGCGGTGTCTTTCAAATTGGAATCGATCGCCAGGAATTCCACGCCCTGCGCCCGGTATTTCTGTCTGAGCTCGCCCAAGGATTTGGTGCTGGAGCGCGCAGCTTCGCAGCCGTTGCCCTGTGCCATGAGCACCACCGCTTTCATGTCGGACAGATAGTACAGTTCGTGCGACACCCCCTTGTCATCGGTCAGGCGAAAGTTATCGACCGGAACGCCGGGGCTTAATGCAGGCGCAGATCCCGAAATGCAGCAAAGCGCCGCCAGACTCAAGCCGAACTTCCGAACTTCGCTCATATTTGGAACTCCACCGATTTCAAGAAACACTCTTGGCTCAATTCATCAATCGCGTATCTTAACAAATCCATTCCTTATTGACTTCAAACCCATTAAGCAACCCTGCTTTTGTCGCGCGGCATCACAGTTTCGTTCCGCCAGATGGAATCGGGCGGCGCTTAAGATCATCGAGCAAAGCCTCTGTGTCGGCTCCCAGGAGCGGCGCGGCGCTGCCAATGCGGCCAGGGGTTTCAGACAATTGCACCGGAACGCCCAGTACTCGGATCGGACCCGCCCCGGCATGCTGCACGAGGGGTGTCATATTGCGCGCGCTGGTTTGCTCGTCCTCAACCACCTCTTTGAGATTGCGCACCACAGTGGCCGGAACCCCGTGGGTTGCAAACAGCTCGCCCCAGTGGGCGGCGGGGCGCGAGCGGAACATGGCTTCGAGCATCGGCTCGAGCACGCCGCGATTCTTCACCCGCAGCTGGTTGGAGTTGTAGTCCGGGTGATCGCTCAAGTCGGTCCGACCAATCGCTTCGCAAAAGCTTTTCCACAGCTTATCGCTGGCCACGGCAATGGTGATTTCGCGGTCGGCGCACATGTAGTTGCGGTAGGGAACGATGCCGTCGAACAAAGTACCCATCGGCTTAGGGATTTTCCCGGAGGCCAGATACCGGGCAAAATTGGATATCATGGTCGACATCACCGTATCCATCATGGACACGTCGACGAATTGACCCCGACCCGTGCGGTGCCGGGCTTCGAGCGCCAGCATCGCGCCGATCAGGGAAAAAAGACCGGCGGTAATATCGGCGATCGAGTGCCCGGTCTTGACGGTCTCGCCCTGTTCCGTGCCGGTGATGCTCATCAAACCGGAAGCCGACTGGATGATCAAATCCATCGCGGGCTCGAGGCGGCGCGGACCGGTCTGCCCGTAGCCCGAAATCGAGACGTAGATCAGACGCGGATTGGCGGCGGATAAAGAGGCGTAATCGAGCCCTAAGCGGTTCATCGTGCCGGGTCTGAAATTCTCGACCACGATGTCGGCCTGCAGGCTGAGTTTGCGGCAGGCTTCAAGGCCCTGCGGCGTCTTCAAGTCGATCGCCAGACTCTTTTTGCCGCTATTCAGTCCAACGAAGTACGCCGCATCCGAGCCCAGGAACGGCGGCCCCCAGGTTCGGCCGATGTCCCCCTCCGGACCCTCCACCTTGATGACCTCGGCGCCGTAGGCCGCCATCAACATGGTGCAATACGGACCGGCCAGGGCGTGGGAGAAATCGAGGACGGTGATGCCGCTTAACGGCGCGTCTGTATTCGTCACAGATTGCGTCGTTTCGCCACATCGTCCGGCGTAACGTTACCGCGCTTGCCGCCGAAATGCGCGATGACGTAGTTTGCCAGGGACGATATTTCGGCATCGGAATACGCATAGCCAAACGCCGGCATGAAGACAGTATTGCCGGCGACCCGTATGTTCACGCCCTGCAGAATCGCCTGGGTCACATTGATGCCGTTGACATCGTTGACTCCCCGGCTGCCGAGCAGAGACGCGTACGGAGTCTGCTGACCCTTGCCGTTCCATTGATGGCAACTGGCGCACGCCCCCTCGAATAATTGCAGGCCCTGCGCATGCGCATCGCCGCTGTCGCCGCCCGGCATGGCGTCGGTGGATGCCAGTGCCGGCGCCGGTTTGAAATCGACCTCGATCGGCCGCTTGCCGGCTTCGGCCGGCACGCTGCGCAAGTAGGCCACCAAGGAGGCAACGTCCTCGTCGTTCATGAACTGCAAGCTGTGCGCTACCGCTTCGCCCATGGGACCGGCCGCCGAGGCATGTCCCGGCGCGTGACCCGATTTCAAATACCCGGCAAGCTCGGCGTTGGACCACGAGCCGATGCCGTGCGCGACATCCGATGTGATGTTGTATGCCCGCCAGCCCTGTAACTCTTCGCCGGCCAGCTCGTGGCCGTGCTCCAGCCCGTACCCGAAATTGCGCGGCGTATGACATTCGGCACAGTGACCGAGCGCGGTGGCAAGATACGCGCCGCTGTTCCATTGCGGCGACTTTGCGGTGTCGGCGGCGAAGCGCTGGCTCTTGAAAAACGCTGCCTTCCAGAATCCCACGGCCCAGCGCTGATTGAAGGGAAAGGCGAGATCGTTGGCTTTGTTCTGCTGCGTCATCGCCGGCAGGCTCTGCAGATACGCCTTGATGGCGAGCACATCGCTGCGGCTCAATCGGGTGTACGAGGCATAAGGAAAAGCGGGATAAAGCTGTTGCCCGTCTTTGCGCACGCCCTCGCGCACCGCGCGCACGAATTCATCGTCGCTCCAGCGGCCGATGCCGCTGTCGGGATCCGCGGTGATGTTGCTGGAATAGATTGTGCCGAACGGCAATCGAAATGCGACCCCGCCGGCGAAAGGCTTGCCGGAGCCTTGCACCGTGTGGCAGGCCACGCAGTCCGCGGCCTTGGCCAGGTATTCGCCGCGAGCCAAGACCTCCGCAGTGGTGGCTGCCCCGGCGATGGGAGGCGCGGTGCCCGCCGCGTTGTCGCCGCGACTGAGCGCCGCGTACGCAGCGATGAGCACCAAGATCAACAGGAGCGCAGCCCATCCTAAGCGCTTCATACCGGCGTCCTCCGCCCTTCGGCCTGGTTTTCGACCACCTGCTTCAATGCCTCCGCGCTTTGCGCCAACAGGCGGGTCTCGACCGGCAGCGTTCGCAGGCGCACTCCGCAAGCGGCGAAAATCGCGTTGCCCAGCGCCGGGGCCGCGATGGCCGTGCCGACCTCGCCGAGACCTCCGGGCGGCTGTGAGCTCTGCACGCAATACACCTCGATCTGCGGCGTCTCGTTGATGCGCAGACTGCGGTAATCGTGAAAATTGCTCTGCTCGATTGCGCCTTTTTTGACCGTGATCCCGCTGTACAGGGCGGCACTCAATCCGAAAATCACTCCGCCCTGAATCTGCGCTTCGACCGAGCTGGGGTTGATCGCGATTCCACAGTCCAGTGCCACCACGGCGCGGCGCAGCCGCACCTCGCCCTGCGCACTCACCTCGACTTCCACGATCAAGCAAACATGGCTGCCGAACGGCTCGCCGAGGGCAATGCCGCGTCCCACGCGCGGCGCAAGCGCAGCTTTGTTCCAGCCGATTTTCTCGGCGGCCAGATCAAGGAGCGCCAGCGCTCGGGGATTTTTCTGCAGCAGCGCGCGGCGATATTCGAGAGGATCCTTGCCGGCACTGTGTGCCAATTCATCCATGAAGCTCTCGACGACGAACAGATTGTGCGTGGGGCCGACCCCGCGCCACCAGCCCACGAGCAGACCGTCCGGCATGTCATGGCGTATCCATTCCACTTTGACGTTTGGAAGGTCATACGGAGTTTTGGCCGCGCATTCGACCAGATCGCCGTCCAAGCCATTCTTACCCATGGCCATTGGCAGCCAGCGGCCGAGCACCGTGCCGCCGGTGATGCGGTCGCCGAACCAGACCGGCCTGCCGTCCGTGCCGAGCACCGCGGAGATATGATCGTGGTACATGGGACGCACGATGTCCTGGCGGATGTCCTCTTCGCGCGTCCAGATGATCTTGACGGGATACTTGACTTGCTTGGCGAATCTTACCGCCTGCTCCACGGAGTCCGACTCCAAACGGCGGCCGAAGCCGCCGCCGATGTATTGGTTGTGCAGCACAATTTTTTCCGGTGGCAGTCCGGTGATTTTTGCGGCCCCCGCCACACAGCGCGTCGGCACCTGGGTGCCGACCCAGATCTCGCACTTGTCCGCCGTGACGGCGACCGTGGTATTGAGTGGCTCCATCGGCGCGTGCGCCATCATCGGCAACTGATACAGCGCCTCGATGACTTTCCCATCGGCCGGACGCTTGCCCTCCTCGCGCGCGACGATGGATTTGTCGTTGCGCAATGCGTCCGCCAGCGCGCCGCGCAGTCCGGCGGTCGTAAGACCGGCGTTCTCGCCCGGATCCCAGAGGATTTCCAGGGCGTCCATGCCCTGCTTGGCCGCCCAAAAATGTTCGCCAACCACCGCCACCGCATTTTCCAGACGAAGCACGTCAATGACGCCCGGTATGGCGCGGGTGCGCCTTTCGTCGACCCCGACCAAGCGGCCGCCAAAGGTCGGGCAGGCCTTGACGGTTGCCACCTTCATTCCCGGCACGCGCACATCGATTCCATATTGCGTGGCGCCCCTGGTCTTATCCAACGAGTCGACGCGCCGCAGCGGTTTGCCGATGATGGCGAAGTCCTTCGGCTCCTTCAGCGTCACCTTTGCCGGCATCGGCAGTGCGCCAGCCGGCTTGGCCAACGCCCCGAATGGCAGTTTGCGACCGGAACCCGGATGCGACACCACGCCGTGCGCGACCGTACATGTCGATGGATCGACATGCCATCGCTCCGCCGCAGCCGTCACCAGCAGCGTGCGCGCGACCGCGCCGGCTTCGCGCAGAACTTGATATTGGCCGCGGGTGCTGGTGGATCCGCCGGTGATCTGGCCGCCGATATAGGGGTTCGCATACAGTTGTTCATTGGGCGGCGAGTGCTCGACCTTGATCTGCCCGAGATCGACCCCGAGCTCTTCCGCCAGCATCATGCTGATGCCGGTATAGATTCCTTGGCCCATCTCGACCGTCGGCATCACCAAGCGCACGGCGCCATTGCTGTCGATTCGAATGAAGGCATTCGGCGCAAATGGCGGATTGCCGTCGGCAGCCGCGGCGGCTGCGTCGCTCGACTGGCGCCGCGCATTCATCGCAGCATGTGCCGTGCCGCTGGTCGCACCCCACAGAAAGGCGATCGACAACCCGGTCAGTTTCAGTGCATTGCGTCTGTCGATATCGATGGGCGTCTGAGATGCCGCGAGCGAAGTTTTGTGCATCATGCGGCACCTTCCGGCGCTATGGTTTGCAGGATCTCCGCCTTGCCGGTGGCTGCCTGCTTGATGGCAGCGCGAATTCGCACATAGGTGCCGCAACGACAGATATTTCCCGACATCGCCGCATCGATGTCGGCATCGCTCGGGTTCGGCACGCGCGTCAGGAGCGCAGCCGCCGACATGATTTGACCGGATTGACAGTAGCCGCATTGCACGACATCGACGTCCAGCCATGCTTTTTGAATTTTCTGGCCGCTGGCGCTATTGCCCACCGCCTCGATGGTGGTGATGGCCTTCTCGCCGACGGCGCTTACCGGCAGCACGCAGGAGCGTACTGCCTGTCCGTCCAGGTGCACTGTGCAGGCGCCGCACTGCGCTATCCCACAGCCGAATTTGGTGCCGGTTAATCCGATGACATCGCGCAATACCCAAAGCAGCGGCATGTCCGCCGGCACGTCCACCGAGTGTTCATCGCCATTGACACGCAATACGATCATTACTGCCCCCCGCTGGTACGTGCCGGCGTCGCTGCCGATTTGCTGTCTTGATTCGCGCGATAGATGATGAAATTGCGAATGTCGGTCGCGTTATCGCGGTTCAGGGCCTTGCTGAACGAGGCCATGCCCGCGCCCTTGAGTGCACCGTCCAGCACGATGTTGTAAAAAAAGTCCATGCCCAGAAAATTCGATGCGCGCAAATCGGACACCACGCCGCCACCCACCGCGTGCTCGCCATGACATGCGCTGCAGTATTGGTCGAACAGCGGTTCGCCGCGCGCGATGGACGCGGCATCGGCAGGTGCGGGCGGAGGATTGATGACGATGGAGCGCGGCTCGAGCGGCGGCAACGCCGCGGTGCCGCCGAGTTTGAACACCAGCAGGCGGCTGACATTGCGCAGATTGCCTGACATTGCCGCGCCCTTGCCGCCGCTCAACGCGTAGCTGCCTCCCCATCCGCTCAAGACGGCAATGTATTGTTCGCCGTCGATCTCGAAGGTGCTGGGCGCCGCGATGATCCCGGACTGTGCGGACATCGACCATAGTTTTTGCCCGTTGTCGGCGCGGTACACGTTGAAATTTCCGGAAGCATCGCCCTGCGCGACGATGTTGCCCGCGGTGGTCACGATGCCGCCATTCCAGGGACCCTTATACTTGACCCGCCACGCCTCGCGTTGCTGCGCAGGATCCCAGGCGAGCAGAAATCCCTCGTTCTGCGGCGTCAGCGAACCCAAGGCCACGCCGAGATTCCAGCCGATCGGGGCAACAGGCAGCGGCGGAAGAGGTATGAAGGTGAGCGGCACCTGCTGCGCCGGAATGTAAACCAGCCCGGTGTTTGGATTGAACGCCATGGGCTGCCAGTTGTGCGCACCCAGCGGCCCGGGTTTGATATCCACCGGCTTGCCGGTCTCGCCGTAACGGGCATCTTTGATTTCGATGGGGCGGCCGGTCTTCATATCGATGCCGCTCGCCCAACTCATCGGCACAATGGCCTTTGCGGAAATCAACGCGCCGCTCTTGCGATCGAGCACATAGAAGAAGCCGTTTTTGTTGGCTTGCATGAGCACCTGACGAAGCTTGCCGTCGACCTTCAAATCCGCAAGGATCAGCTGCTGCACGGCATCGAAGTCCCATTCCTCGCCCGGAGTCGCCTGGTAGTGCCAGGCGTACTCGCCGGTGTCGGCATTCAAGGCAATGATCGACGCGAGATAGAGGTTGTCTCCCTGGCCGGCACTGCGTGCCGAGCGGGCCCACTGCACCCCGTTGCCGGTGCCGAAATACAGCAGATTGAGCGTGGGGTCATAGGAAATCGCATCCCACACCGGACCTCCGCCACCGAGTTTCCACCACTCGCCGGACCAGGTCTTGGCGGCGCGCGCCATCGCGTCGTTTTCAAAGGGCTTGGAGGGATCGCCGGGAACGGTGTAGAAGCGCCACACCAATTTTCCCGTTTCGGCGTCATAGGCGGAAATATAGCCGCGGGTCCCGTATTCCCCGCCGCTGTTGCCGATGATCACTCGACCCTTGATGACCCGCGGCGCCTGGGTGATCGTATAGGGCTTCGCAGTATCGACGGTGAGGGTGCTCCAAACCGGCTTGCCGGTTGCCGCGTCGAGCGCCACTAGGCGGCCATCGTAGGCGCCGACGAACACCTTATGATTCCACAGGGCGACGCCGCGATTTCCCACATCGCAGCAGGCGTTGAGGCCGAGTTCACGATTCACTTGCGGATCGTAGGCCCAGAGCAGCCGACCGGTGCGCGCGTCATAGGCCTTGACCAGACTCCACGCGGTGGTTATGTACATCACCCCATCGACGACCAAGGGCGTGGCTTCCTGGGCCCGATTGGTGTCGAGGTCCGCAAACCACGCCAGACCCAGCCGGCTCGCGTTCTTATCGTTGATTTTGGCGAGCGGACTGTAGCGCTGTTCGCTGTAGGTGCGCCCGTAGGAAAGCCAGTTGCCGGGTTCCGCATCGGCATTGGCAATCCTCGCGCCGTTCACCGGCGCCCCAGTGACTTGCGCGCCGCGCGAAGATCCCAAACCCATACAAAGCAGTACAGCGGCCATGCACAGCGTCGTGAACACGCCATCGCGCGCCTTATCGCGGGTCTTCATCCTCAGCTGTCCCCCAAACATCATTGCTCTTGGTTCGTGATCGGCAGGCAATTATGCTCTTGTAGGGCGCTGTTATGCCATTTGCCGCGTGCCAATGAACGAACGGCGCCGAAAGGCGCCGTTGCTGCTAGTCTTTTTCTTTTGAAACTGCTGTCCGGCGCGTTTGCCCCTCAACTGCTGCGGCGATCGTGGAAGGAGAATTTCTGGCCGGCAATGGCGGCGGCGTACATCAAGCCGCCTTTGGCGATCGTGAATACCGCCATGCCATCATTCCAGGTGCCCGCCGTCCTCGCATGATCCTCGGTACCGCTCGCGCCCGAGGTCACGCCGTTGGTCGCGACGCTGCCCGACGCCCCGGCGGTGATCGCCACCGCGCTCGCGCCCGCGGAAAATGCGAAGCTGCCGGACTCGAATTTATCGAGTGCGCGCTTGTCCTTGAAGAATATGACTTCGCTGAAGGCCTTGCCGCCGGCCTGAAAGCCCAGGCTCAATTGCGCCATCGACGTATCGCCGACGTACTGTCCATGAACAAACACACGGCCTTTGCCGTAGGCTCCGCCAACGGTGAATGCCCCTTCGCCGACGGTCGGGAAGATCGCATAGCCATAACTCTCGCTGAAAAACCTGCCGCTCTCGCCGGCATTTCTGAACAGCGTATCGGCGTCCGAGTATTTATCGGCGATTGCGACTCCGGCCCCCAAAAATACGGCCAGTGTCAAACCAATGACCTGAGTGATACGTTTCATAATCGTTCATCCTTTGTGACTCGGGATCTCCACCGGCCCAGTTGGCGGCCGATTCAAGCGGTGCCAGCATGACCCCCCGCCCGCGGCTGGCGTGTAGGACCTGATCCCGAGGTCATGTAGGCGCACAGGGTGATTATGGCGTCCGGGGCTTCACCCGCGAAGCGCGCTCCTTTCGGTACGATGCCAGGATCGATGCCAGCAGCCCGGGAAAGCGCACCTGCAATTCCGATGTGCGCACGCTGCAGATGAGATCCACGCCGCGGCGCTCGCTTGCGATCAAGCCGCACTCGCGCAGAATTCGATAATGCTGGGAACAGGTGGATTTCGGCATCGGCAGTTTCAGTCTGTGCGCGGTTTCCGTGCAATTCATGCCGCCGCGGACTTTCAATAGTTCCTTGACGATCCCGAGCCGGACAGGGTCGGAAAGCGCATGCAGAATCGCGGCCACCGTCACGTCGCGCATGTGCGGATGCGTAAGCACTCGGCTCATGGCGCTAGACTAGCGCACTGCTTGCATCCACGATACTTCTATAGTTCAATATTATTGAACTATGGCTCCGCATCGCGGCGGCGCAATGGAAACCATCATGCCCAGTCTGTTCGAGCCGCTCAAAGTCGGCGATCTTGAGGTCCCGAATCGCATTTTCATGGCGCCGCTGACCCGCAGCCGCGCCGGCGCCGAGCGCATACCCAATCGCTTGATGGCGCAGTACTACGCACAGCGCGCCTCTGCGGGACTCATCGTCTCGGAAGCGACCGTGGTGTCGCCGATGGGCATCGGCTACGCCGATACGCCCGGAATCTGGTCGCCCGAACAGGTAGAAGGATGGAAGCTCACCACTCGAGCCGTGCACGATGCGGGTGGGCGGATCTTCCTGCAGCTATGGCATGTCGGACGCGTGTCCGACCCACGCTACTTGAATGGCGCGCAGCCGGTGGCGCCGAGCGCCGTCGCGGTCCAGGGCAACGTCAGCCTGGTGCGGCCGCCGACGCCGTATGTCACTCCCCGCGCGCTCGAGCTCGTGGAAATTCCCGGCATCATCGCAGCATTTCGCAAAGGCGCCGAAAATGCGCAACTCGCCGGCTTCGATGGCGTCGAATTGCACGGCGCTAATGGCTACCTGCTGGATCAGTTCCTGCAGGATGGCAGCAATTTGCGCACCGATGAGTATGGCGGATCAGTGCGGAATCGGGCGCGATTGATGCTGGAAGTGGCCGACGCCGCCATCTCGGTGTGGGGCGCCGGCCGGGTTGGCGTGCATCTCGCGCCGCGCGGGGATGCGCATTCGATGGGCGATTCGAATTTATCCGGGACCTTTGAGTACGTGGCGCGTGAGCTCGGTGCGCGCAACGTGGCATTCATCTGCGCGCGCGAATACCTGGGCCCGGATCGCATCGGTTCCAAACTGCGAGCTGCCTTTGGCGGCGTCTACGTGGTGAATGAGAAGTTTAACTTTGAGACCGCCAGCCAGGCGATTGAATCCGGCGAAGCCGATGCCGTGGCGTTTGGCAAGCTCTTCATCGCCAATCCCGATCTTCCGCAGCGATTCAAATTGCGCAGCGCGCTCAATGAATGGAAGGTGCCGCAATTCTATGCCGGCGGTGCGGAAGGCTACACCGACTATCCCAGCCTGTAGGCGGTGAATAGCCGCGGCATCACGGCAACGTCAATCTCAAAGCCCCTTATTCGGAGTGACCAGGTATTTTTGGCCGGTTGACCGCTTGGAATAGGCGGCGATGATATCCAGCTGCAGCGCCTCGACCAGCGATATTTCCTGCGAATAATGGCTGGCAAAGGTGGTTTTGAGTTCCGCAGCCACACGCTGCTTGAGCGCTTGAAACGCCGCGGGTCCGATTTTCTCGATATACGGTGTCAACAGCCAACCGCCCAGTCCCCAGGCCATGCCGTAGTTGCGATTGAGGACAGTTGGACTCATGTCGAGCGATCCGTACAAATACACCTGCTTGTAAGTCGTCGAACCGTAACGGCTGTAGGTTTTGGCGTTGCGATTCGCCGCCGCCTCCATGCAAGTCAGTATCTGACCCGCGAGCGGGCCGCCGCCGATGGCATCGAACCCCAGCGTGGCACCGGTGGTCACCAGCGCTTCCGTAAGATCCTGCATGAAGGTCGGCGAGTCCGCGCGGCAGACATGGATCGCGCCCGCGGCCTTCAAGAGATCCTCCTGTTCCTGTTTGCGGACAATGTTCACCAGGCCGATGCGATCTTGAAGGCAGAGCCGGTTGAGCATTTGTCCAAGATTGGAGGCCGCCGCGGTGTGCACCAGCGCCTTGTGGCCCTCGCGCTGCATCGTGCCGATCATGCCCAACGCGGTGAGGGGATTGACGAACGAGGACGCGCCATCAGCCGCGGTTGCGCCTGGCGGCAATACCAAGCATTGATTCACATTGAGGCAGCGGTATTGGGAATACATCGCGCCGCCCAACACCGCGACCGTTTTGCCCAGCAGCGCCTGCGCGGCATCCGACTTGCCGGCCTCGATGACCACTCCGGCCCCTTCATTGCCCACCGGCATGGGTATGTCAAGGCGCGCCGTCATGGCTTGCAGCACTTTTGCGGTCATGGGAGCCGTGACAATGGGATTGCTGCGGGTCCCTGCAACCTTCGCACTGCTCCAGTCCGCGGCACCCAGCAACAAACCCAGGTCCGATGGGTTGATGGGCGCCGCATCAATGCGGACCATGACTTCATCCGGACCGGGACTGGGTTCCGTCACAGTTGCGAGAGACAGCTCCATGTCGCCATTTTTCTTTGCGGTGGAATGCAGCTGCAGGGAAGATCGGCCGGTCGGTGTGTTCATATCGGGCTCTCGAATTTGAGGTTGAGTCGCTCGCGGCGCGCATCATAGCACCCGCGGCGCGGGTGCCGTGGCCAGCGCCGCGGACAGTCCGCCAGGTCCTCAGAAAATTCCCATCGCAATGCCGCTGCCCAGGGTCCTGCCCAGTTCTTCGCAGGCCTGCAACAACCGTGCATCGATTTTCTTCAGTTTAAGGATTTGTTCCGGCGTCTGCGCGTGGGTACAGACTATAAAGGGTTCCGCGATCCCCTTGAGGCGCCATCCTGTGGCGATGCGCTCGATCTGTTGCGCTGCGTTGCGGCCATCGCTGCCGGCGCATATCAACGTCAGAAACGGCCTGCCGTTGATCCGCTCCAGCGCTGCGTAATACGTGCGATCGAAAAAGTCTTTCATCATGCCCGACATACCAGCCAGATTTTCAGGACTCGCAAAAATGTAGCCGTCCGCCTCGAGCACGTCCTTAGGCTGCGCCTCCGCAGCTCGCAGCAGGGACACCTGCACCCCGTCCTCGCCGCGCGCGCCTGCCGCTGCCGCGTGGGCCATCTGCTGCGTACCTCCGGTCATGGAGTGATACACGATCAACAAAGTTTTCATGGGTCGTCCCCGTGAGGTATGTCCTACGCTTGAGCTAGCGGCTCGCTGACTGTATTTTCGCGTGATTGTGCCGACACTGAAGCCTTCCCGCGCGCGCGGCCTTCATATTCACCAGGTGCCAACATGCTCTACTATGCCGCAGTTTTCTTGGTCATTGCGCTTATCGCCGCGTTCTTCGGTTTCGGCGGTATTGCCGCCGGTGCCGCCGGCATCGCGAAGATATTGTTCGTCATTTTCCTGATCGTTGCAGCGGTGACCTTCTTGATGAGCCTGGGCAGGCGGACCTAAGGGCTTAGGAGAGCGCAAATGGAATCAACAACCGACACAGCGGGCAATGGCGGGAATTTCGCCCGTGGTCAAGTCAACAACTTCCTCGAAAGCGTCGAGGAACTGACCAAGTCCTTGAAGGACATTGAAGCACCGGAAATCGCCCGGCTGCGCGCGAAGGTGAAAATCGCGTTGTTGGCAGCCAGGGGCGCGGCCCTCGATACCGCCGTGCAGCTTCGCGCTCAGGCCCAGCAAGTAGGTTTGCGCACCGACAGCTTCGTCCGCGCCAATCCGTGGCAAGTGATGGGCATCGCTGCCCTGGTCGGCCTGGCGGTGGGCATGTTCGCATCGCGACGCCGCGACTAGCGCCGCTACGCGCGCCGCCATTGGGTGCCGCCCGCCTTATCGTCCAGCAGAACGCCGGCATCGTTGAGTTGCACGCGAATACGGTCTGATTCCGCGTAATTCTTGGCGGCGCGTGCCGCGTTGCGGGCTGCCACCAGCGCGTCGACTTGCGCATCCGACAGTCCGCCGGCGCCGGCGCTGCGCTTCAAGTATTTGTCAGGATCCTGCTGCAGAACCCCGAGCATCCCACCCATGGCGCGCAACGTCGCGGCCAGGGCCGCACTCTTCGCCGCATCCTTGGTCCCTTTCGCAAGATTGAGGTCTCGGGTCACGCTTTGCGCAACCGCCAACGCTTCGGGTGTATTGAAATCATCATCCATTGCGGCGCGAAACCGCTCGAGTTCAGCCGGGTCCGCCGCGCCCGTCAGCGCGGTGTCCTTGAGCGCGCGATACAGCCCGAGCAGAGTCTCGTCGGCCTGGGCAAGCTGCGCCGCGGAGTAGTTGATCGGACCGCGATAATGGCTGCTGAGCAAAAAGAAGCGCAGTACTTCCGGATCGCGCAGAGTCTTCAGCACGTCGCGCACGGTGAAGAAATTTCCGAGAGATTTCGACATCTTCTCTTCGTTCACGCGCACGAAGCCGTTGTGCATCCAGTAGCGCACGAAAGGCGAATCGCAGGCGGCGCACGACTGCGCAATCTCGTTCTCGTGGTGCGGAAACTTCAAATCCTCGCCGCCGCCGTGCAAATCAAAATAACTGCCCAGCAAACTCGTCGACATCGCCGAACACTCGATGTGCCAGCCGGGACGCCCTTCTCCCCAGGGCGAACCCCAGGACGGCTCTCCGGGTTTGGCGTGCTTCCACATCACGAAGTCGTGCGGATCGTGTTTGGCATCATCGACCTGGACGCGCGAACCGGCGCGCAAGTCGTCGATGTTCTTGCCGGACAAGCGGCCGTAGCCCGGGAACTTGCGCACCGAATACATGACATCGCCGTTGTCGGCCGCATACCCGAATCCCTTGTCGATCAAGATTTGAATCATGGCGATGATGGGAGCGATGAATTCCGTGGCGCGCGGCTCCAGGTCCGGAATTTGCAGCCCCAGGGTGGCGCAGTCCTCATGCATCGCCGCGGTGAAGCGTCGTGCCAGGTCGGCCCAGTTCTCGCCATTGGCGGCGGCGCGATCGATGATCTTATCGTCGATATCCGTGATATTGCGTACATAGGTGACCTTGTAGCCCGATGAGCGCAAATATCGCTGCACCAGATCGAACACCGTCAGCATGCGCGCGTGGCCGACGTGAATGTAGTCGTAGTTGGTCATTCCGCACACGTACATGCGGACCTCGTTGGGCCGCAGCGGCTTGAATTCTTCTTTCTCGCCGGTCAGCGAATTATGAATTTTGAGCATGCGATTCGAGTCTGCGCCGTGCGGTTTCGGGCGGGATGAGTTTGAGCAGCGGCGCGAGTTCGGGGCCGTGCGCGGAGCCGGTCAAGGCCACCCGCAGCGGCATGAACAAATCCGCTCCCTTGCGGCCGGTGCGTTCTTTGAGAACCTTGGTGAGCATCTTCAGCTCGGAATTGCCTTCGGTATAAGCCGCGGCGGCCGCGGCAAAGAATTCGCGGCCCGCCGCCGCGATGATCCGCCGCTCACCCTCCCCCAGCGGCTGAAGATCGCCCCGCACCACCGCCCGCCACGGAACTGCATCGGCCGGCAGTACCACGTTGTGGCGTATCAAATCGACAAATTCCGCCGGGTCCTCCGCGCCCAGCCAGGCGCGGATCTCGGTCGTGGACATGCGCTCCAGGGTTTCCTTCTGCCAGTGCAGCAGCTGCGACTCGTCGAAACGCGCCGGCGCACGCCCGAGGTGCTGCGGGCGGAAATGCGCGCGCATCTGATCGGCCGGCAGCCAGCCATCGGTATCGCCGGCGTGCCCGAGACGAAACAATTGATTGAGAATGGCCGTGCTCAAGAAACCGCGCTCGCGAAACTCCTGCGCGCTGGTGCTGCCGTGCCGCTTCGACAGCGGTGCGCCGTCCTCGCCCACCAATAGCCCGACATGACCGTAGCCGGGCCGACGCAGCCCCAGCGCATCCAGAAGCAGCAGCTGGCGCGGCGTGTTGGTCATATGATCATCACCACGCAACACCTGCGTCACTCCCATCGCTGAATCATCAACGGCATTGCAGAAGAAGAAAGCCGAGGTACCATCGTCGCGGCGTATGATGAAATCGCCGATGTCGTTTGAACTGAAGCGTTGCGGCCCGTGTACCGCGTCCGCGAATTCGATGATCTGATCCTTGGGGACCGCGAAGCGCAGCGTCGGCTTCAAACCGCGCGCAACCCGTTCGGCGCGCTGCGCCGCCGACAGGCCGCGGCAAGTTCCCGCGTAGCGCGGCGGCTGTCCCGACATGCGCTGCAGCTTTCGCGATAGTTCGAGATCTTCCGCCGTGCAGTAGCACGGGTAGGCTTGATCGCGCGCCTCCAATTGGGCGTACAACTGTCGATAGAATTCGCCGCGCTCCGACTGGCTGTACGGAGCGGATGGTCCGCCGATATCCGGCCCCTCGTCCCACTCGAGACCCAGCCAGCGCAGCTCTCCCATCAATGCGTCGCGGAAACGCAGCTGGCTGCGCTCGGCATCGGTGTCCTCGATGCGCAAAATGAAGCGGCCGCCGCTCTGGCGGGCCCAAAGATAGCTGAAAAACGCGGTCCGAGCGTTGCCCAAGTGCAAGGACCCGGTGGGACTGGGTGCAAAGCGCGTGGTAACGGGCAGCGGGTTGAATGCGGACATGGCTTTCAGATTGTACCTATTCGGTTAGAATCCGCAGAATGAAACAGATCGTATTGATTCTCGGTTTGACGTTGGCGGCGGTATTAAGCCCAGCTTTTGCCGCCGATACCCCTCCCGCTCCCGCCGCCAAACCTGCGGCTGCACCACCCCAGGTGCAGGTATTCACGTCGATGGGTAACTTCACGATCGAATTGAATCCGGAACGTGCGCCGCTCACCGTTGAGCATTTTTTGCGCTACGTCGACCAAGGGTACTATTCCAACAGCATTTTTCATCGAGTCGTGCAGAGCTTTGTCATTCAAGCCGGCGGCTTCGATGCCAACTACAATGCCAAGCACGCGCCCGACAGAGTGGTCAACGAATCCGGTAACGGGCTGAGCAATGTGCGCGGCGCCGTGGGAATGGCGCGCACCGCCTCGCCGCACGCCGCCGACGCCCAGTTTTTCGTCAACTTGGGCGACAACCAGGCGCTCGACCCCAATCAAACCCGGTGGGGCTATGCGGTTTTCGGTCGCGTCATTCAAGGCATGGATGTCGTCGATAAGATCGGCAACGTTGCGACCGGGTCGCATGGACCCTTGAAGGACGAGACGCCGCTGAAGCCGGTGATCATTCTCAAAATCGAGCGCGTGCCCAGCCCCTGACCTCTTAAGTGACCACGCTGTTCATATCGGATCTGCACATCGACGCGAGCCGACCGGCGATAACCGAACAATTCATGAAGTTTCTGCGCGCCGAGGCGGGCGACGCCGCGGGTTTGTACATTCTCGGGGATCTGTTCGAGTCCTGGATTGGCGACGATGCGCCGGATAAGGCGCAAGCCGCGGTCATCGCCGGATTGCACGAGCTTACCTCGAGCGGCGTGCCCTGCTTCGTCATGCACGGCAATCGGGACTTTCTGCTGGGGGCAAAGTTCTGCCGCTTAAGCGGCGCGCAGCTGCTGCCCGATCCCTTGAAAATTACTTTGTACGGTGAAGCGGTGCTGGTCATGCACGGCGATGCGCTCTGTACCGACGACCGGGCTTATCAGCGTCTGCGCGCCACGGTGAGAGACCCCGCATGGCAGCAGCAATTCCTCGCGCTGTCGATCGATGCGCGCCGCGCGCTCGCGGGCGCGGCCCGCGCCGGCAGCCAGGCGCATACCGCAGCGATGGAAAACACCATCACCGACGTCAACCCGGACAGCGTTGCAGCAGCCCTGCGCGCGGCGGGAACGGCGACCCTGCTGCACGGGCATACGCACCGGCCGGCTATTCACGCCATTGAAGTGGACGGCAAGCCCCGCACCCGCATCGTCTTGGGTGATTGGTACCATCAAGGCAGCGTGCTCCGTTGGAATCATCTGGGCCCCGAACTCCGGTCGCTGGCACGCTGAAAAAAGCAGGGTCGACGCTAGGGCGGTCCGGAGTGGAAGCGGAAATTAGGATCGGCACTGGTGATCAACTCGGCCTCGAGATTCGCGAACTCCTCGATCCTTGGCTTTAGGTCCAGCGACGCGCGCGCCGCAGCTCTACCCGCCAGCTTCAAGTAAACCTGGTAGTGCCGCGCCTCCGCGGCGTGCAGGCCCCGAAACAATTCGCGCATCGGAGCGCCGATGACATCGCTTAAGGCAGCAAAACGCTCGCAGGAGCGCGCTTCGATGAATGCGCCGCAGATCATCAAATCGACCTCGCGCTGCGGTTCGCTCCTCGATACCAGACGCCGCAGGCGCTCCGCATAGCGGCCGGGCGCCAAGCGCTGCGGCACGATTTTCATGGCGCGGATGAGCTTGGCGACCTGCTCGTAGTGGCGCAGTTCTTCGCGCGCCAGACGCGACATCTTGTCGGTGAGATCCAGATCTTCCGCATAGGCGAACATCAGCGCGAGCGCGGTGGAGGCGGCCTTCTTTTCGCAATTCGCGTGATCTTGCAGCAGCACATCGGGCTGCGCACAGGCGCATGCGACCCAACTCGCGGGCGTCGCGGCGCGCAGCAGCGGGTGCGCGAACGCCGCCGCGGTGCTCATGGGGAGTTTTTAAGCCCTGCGATGGCGTTCAGCAATTCGCCCGCGGATTGAAAACGACTATCCGGGGATTTCGCCAGCAAGCGCCGCAACAGGGCTTCGTACTTCGCGAACTTAGGCGCGATTTCCGGGATGTCCGCACGTTTGTGCTTGTAGATCACTTCCATCGCAGTCGAGCCGGAATAGGGCTTGCGCCCGATCAGCATTTCGTAAAACACGACTCCCAGACTGTACAGATCGCTGCGCGCATCGATGGTCTCCGCGTGGCCTTGCTCCGGACTCATGTAGTAGGGCGTGCCGAAAATCTCGCGTGATCCGGTCAGGGAGGCTTCGGTTTCGTTCGCCTTGGCCAACCCAAAATCGATCAGGCACAGCGAGCCGTCGACGCGCAGCATCACATTGGCCGGCTTTAGATCGCGATGCAAGACGCCCACCGAATGAATCGCATCGAGCGCGCCGGCGATTTGTTCCAGGATCTTGAGGGCCATTGCCGGCATCATCGGTTGCTTCATGCGCTCGCGCAGATCACCCGCGGGAAAGTGTTCCATGGCGATGTAGGCATGATCATCGGCGACTCCCAAATCGTAGATTTGTACGGTGTTTTTATGCTTCAAACCGGCCACGATTTCATATTCCTGCAAAAACCGATCGAAGCCGACGAAGCGCTCGGAAACATCCGGCACCTGGCTGAACACCTTGAGCACCACGAGAGCCCCGGCGCGTTCGCTCTCTGCAAGATAAATCTTGCACATACCGCCGCTGCCGATTTGCCGGATGCAGCGATGACCGCGGATCATCACCGACCCGAAGCGATAGCGATTCTCGAAGTCCGGTTTGGCGCGCAGCATCGCGAGCGCCTGCCGGTGTTCGCTGGAGGCGATCTTGATCATTTTGACCAGCCGTTCGCGATCCAGCTTGCGCCCGTAGAGCCGGTGCAAACCCGGCACCGGCGCGGCAGCCGGAAGTGGCGCATTCTCGAGCAGCAGCAGCAAAATTGGCGCGAACTCGGGCTTGTTTGCCTGTCCCAGCGCAAAATTCGCGGCCACCGCGGTCGGCGGCGCCGCCACGATGACTGCCGCGTCAAACGCGACGGCGGCGAAATCTTGATCGAGGGCGGGATCAATTCCGAGAGCATGCTCGACGATGACGGCGTCGGGCCATTCGATTTCAACATGCTTCCTGACGAGCAGCCGATAATCCTGGCGCGCCGCAATCACTAACAGGCGCATCAAATTGGCGCTGCCGCGACGCCGGCGCCGCTCGGGCTCGAGGGTTTACGGAATCGGAACGGATTTAAGTCCACGACCGGCGCCCTTTCGACGAAGCTGCTTGGCTTCGTCGGAGCGCTCTCCTTGCAGGCGCTCGAGATACTCGGGCGTCACGTCGCCGGTGACGTACTCTCCCGAGAAGCACGAGGTATCGAAATCCATGATCTTGGCATTGTCGTGTCGAACCGCATGCACCAAATCTTCGAGATCCTGGTACATGAGCCAGTCGGCGCCGATGATGTCGCGCACCTCATCGTCGGTGTGGCCCGAGGCCACCAGCTCGGATGCATCCGGCATGTCGATGCCGTAGACATTCGGATAGCGGACCGGGGGCGCCGCGGAGGCGAAAAAAACCTTCTTGGCGCCGGCTTCGCGCGCCATCTCGATGATCTGAGCGGATGTGGTGCCGCGCACGATCGAGTCATCCACCAGCAGCACGTTCTTGCCGCGGAACTCGAGATCAATGGCGTTCAATTTGCTGCGCACCGACTTGGCGCGCTGTTCCTGGCCCGGCATGATGAAAGTGCGGCCGATGTAACGATTCTTGATGAAGCCTTCGCGATACTTGACTCCGAGCAGTTGCGCAACCTGCACTGCGCTGGTGCGGCTGGTATCGGGGATGGGAATCACCACGTCGATGCCATGCTCGGGCCGCTCGCGCCTGATTTTCTCGGCCAGACGTTCGCCCATGCGCAACCGCGCTTTGTATACCGAGATGTTGTCGATGATCGAGTCGGGGCGGGCAAAATACACATATTCGAAAATGCACGGGGTATGGCGCGCCATCGCCACGCATTGCTGGGCGTAGAAGCGGCCCTGCTCGTCGATGAACACCGCTTCACCCGGCGCCACGTCGCGCAGCATGTCGAAACCCAGCATGTCGAGAGCCACGCTCTCGGACGCCAGCATCCATTCCGTGCCTTTCTTGGTATCGCGTTTGCCGATCACCAGCGGGCGAATGCCGTTGGGATCGCGGAACCCAAGAATTCCATGGCCGATCACCATCGCGGTGACGGCATAGCCGCCGCGGCAGCGCCGATACACGGCGTTCGCAGCGGCAAAAATATCCGCCGGCGTGACCCGCGGCGTGCCGACGCGCTGTAATTCGGATGCCAGCACGTTGAGCAGCACTTCCGAGTCGGAGCCAGTGTTCAAATGCCTGCGATCTTCGCGCACCAGGACTTCGGTAAGTTCGCGGGCATTGGTCAGATTGCCGTTGTGCCCGAGGCAAATGCCATAGGGGGAATTCACGTAGAAGGGTTGTGCGTCGTGAGCGCTTTCGGCGCCCGCGGTCGGATAGCGAACGTGGCCGATACCGACGTTGCCCTTGAGCTTCAGCATGTGCTTCTGCTGAAACACGTCGCGCACCAGCCCCGAATCCTTGCGCATGAACAGTTCGCCGTCCTCGGCCGTCATGATGCCCGCCGCATCCTGACCGCGATGCTGCAGCACAGTCAGCGCGTCATAGATGCGTTGGTTGACTGCACTCGTGCCGACCATTCCGACAATTCCGCACATGCTTAAACCTCCGCTACTTCGGTCTGACCTTGACTCCGCTCAAGCGCTCGAGTTTTGCCCAAGGGTCACCTTTCTCGCCGACCATGGCCCGAAGCCAATCGCCGACGTGCTCACCATAAGGAACCAGTTTTGACTGGTGCCACCATTCTTCGTTGTTCATGTGCAGCAATTCGCCGCCGATGATGAGCAATCCCACCAGCACCAAGCCGCGCACGATGCCGAAGAGCAGTCCCATGATCCGATCCATGGGGCCTAAACCTAAGCTGCGCGTGAAGTAACCGAGCAGCATCCCCACGATCCAGCCCGCCAACAGCACCAGCACCAGGATCACCAGTCGCCCGGCCCAAGGCGCCACATTGGGGTCCTTGAGCAAGCCGCCGAGATGTGGCTCGACCGCAGGGCCCAACTTCCAGGAGAGCCAAATGGCGAGGATCCAAAAGACCACCGAAACCACCTCTCGAACGAAGCCGCGCAGCACGCCGATCAAAGTCGATCCCACCAAAGTCAACAGAATGAAAACATCGGCCAAATCTGTCACCTATCCCATCGACCAACAACGCGGGCGCGCCACACATTCTACCGGAGCCTTGACGAAGCCGTTGTGAAACCATCGACTTACGTCAAATTACAACCCCGGGGCCACCAGCGTGGAATCATGCTTCAGGGATTTGAGCCTTGCCGCCGTCCGTTCGGCCGCTTCGCGATCTGCAAACGGTCCCATGCGCACTCGAAACCTCAAACTCTGTCCCGAACCACCCGACGACACATTGGCCGTCAGTCCCTGGGCCTTGAGCTGATGCACCAAATTGTCCGCGTTGGCGCGATTGGCGAAACTTCCCACCTGCACGGCCCAGCGTGCCGCTGATATGGGGGACGGCGACGGCGTTTCAACGGGCGCAGCAGGCTCAGCACGGGCCGAGGCCGCGCGGTTCGAGCCAAAGGCGGCCGGGGCAGCGGGCGTGGCGGCTGCAGCGCTGGGGCCGGGGCTTAAGTCCGCGCCGGGAGCGGCGCGGGCCGCGGGTGGTGGGGCCGCCGCCGGCGGCTCGGGGTCTGATGTCGCCTGCGCCTTGCTGGTCGCCAAATCCACGGTGACATTGCGGATGGGTTCCGGCGTCATCGCGTTCGGCGCGGCGGGCGGCGCGCCGGCTTTGGGGCCGGACAGCAATTCAGGCACCACCAGCACCACGATCGCGACCAAAATCGATGCGCCGAGCAGACGTTCTTTGACGCGACGATCCATTTTTCGCCCTGTGGTTTCTATACTGCGCGCAGCGGCGAAGTATATTCGGGAAGCGTCGCCGGCGGCAGTAATCCCGCCGCTTCGAGCCAGTCAAGCGCAGGCCCGACCGTATGAAAAGAGCCGAACACCACGATTCTATCGCCGGAGCCGGCAGCGGCAGCGGCCGCAGCGCACGCCGCCGCTATGCTAGCCGCGGCATGTACCGGCACCGTGACTTCGGCGCGCACTGCCTGCGCCAACTCCTCCCCGCTGCGGCCTCGCGTTCCATCGATCGATGCGCACCACCACTCGTCCATGGAGTCGCTTAAGATCTCCGCAATGGCCGCGGCATCCTTGTCCGCGAGAATCCCGCACACTGCATAGGTGCGGCCTCCGATCTCTGCGGCGTGCAGATTGCGCGCCAGCACCCGCGCCGCATCGGGGTTGTGCGCGACATCCAGTATCCAGAGAGGCGAAGCCCGCGGTTGGATCAGCTGGAAGCGACCAGTCAGGCGCGCCTGCTCAAGTCCCTGCGCGATGGCGGCCGCACCCAGCTTTAGGCGCGGCGAGACTTCCTCGAGCGCAGCCAGGGCGGTCGCGGCGTTGGCGAATTGGATGTCCCCCTTGAGCGCCGGCGCGGGCAGCAGCGGCAAATCCCAGCGTGTGCCGCGGTAGCGCCATCCCGAAGCCTCCACAATATAGTTGTATTCGATCGCGAGCCGCTTGAGCGGCGCTCCAACCTTGTGCGCGACGCTTTCGAGAACCAGGGAAGGTTCGCGGCCGCCGATCACCGCCGGTACGCCCTTGCGAAAGATGCCGGCCTTCTCCCGGGCGACGGCCTCGAGGGTATCGCCCAGGTATTCCTGATGATCCAGCCCGATGCTCACGACCACCGCGACATCCGGATCGACGAGGTTGACGGCATCCAATCGCCCGCCCATGCCGACTTCAAGAACCCAGACGTCCAGCCGCGCCGAGTCGAACAGCAGCAGGACCGCCAAAGTGTTGAATTCGAAGAAGGTCAACGGTATCTCGCCGCGTGCAGCCTCGATCGTCTCGAAGGCCGCGATCAATCCTGCGGTGCTGGCATAGGCTCCATCGATGCAGATGCGCTCGCGGTAGTCGCGCAGGTGCGGTGAGGTGAACGTGCCGACCCGATGGCCCGCGGCGCTCAAGATGGAGGTGCAGAAGGCGCTGACCGAACCCTTGCCGTTGGTGCCCGCCACCGTGATCACGGGAATCCGCGGCTGCCGCCACTTGAGTCGATCGAGCACCACGCGCAGCCGATCGAGCGACAGATCGATGGCTTGCGGGTGCACCTGCGCTTGGTAGGCCAACCACTGATCAAGACTCCGCATTCTTCAGCGACCTTTAAGCTGCGGCGGCGGCGGGTTCTTTGCCGGTCAATAATCGCAGCATGGCGCTGATGCGGTCGCGCAGTTCGCGGCGGTCGACGATCATATCGAGTGCGCCGTGCTCGAGCAGAAATTCGCTGCGCTGGAAACCATCGGGCAGGGTTTGTCGGATATTTTGCTGGATGACGCGCGGGCCGGCGAAACCGATCAGCGCCTTCGGCTCCCCGATATTGATGTCGCCCAGCATGGCAAGGCTCGCAGACACGCCACCGGTGGTGGGATCCGTCATCACGGAAATAAACGGCAGCCGCGCCTCGGACAGGCGCTTCAGCGCGGCGCTGGTCTTCGCCATTTGCAGCAGCGAATACAGCGCTTCCTGCATGCGCGCGCCGCCGCTGGCCGCGAAGCACACCAAGGGCATCCGATGTTCGAGGCAGTGCTCCACGGCACGCACGAATTTCTCACCCACCACCGAACCCATGGAACCGCCCAGAAAGCGAAATTCGAAAGCGCATGCCACCACGTCGATGCCGGTCAGCGTGCCGGCCAACACCACCAGCGAGTCGCGTTCGCCGGTTTGCTTCTGGGCCTGCACCAGGCGGTCCTTGTAGCGCTTGCTATCCTTGAATTTGAGCGGATCCTCCGGCTCGACCTTGGCGGCCAGCTCCACGGTGGATCCAGTGTCGAGAAATTTCATCAGGCGCTCGCGGCCATCGATGCGCATATGGTGGCTGCACTTTGGGCACACATGCAGATTGCGTTCGATTTCGGCGCGGTACAGAACCGCATCGCAGGCGGGACACTTGGTCCACAGACCTTCGGGCACCGAGCGGGTGCGGCGCTCGGTTTTTATCCGCGATGGGACGATTCGCTCAAACCAGGACATGCGCTAGTTTAGCAAAAGCTTAGGTTGGGGGTAGGGATCGCAAAAATTTGCGGATATTCGACCCGCCACAGATATAACCCCGCTGCCGGGGCCGTGGCGCCGGCGCGGCGCCGATCACCGCTCGCAAGCACCTCGAGGATGGCGGCGCAAGGATCGGCGTGGCTCTGCACCTTGAGCAGCGTGCCCACGATGTTGCGAACCATGTGGTGCAGGTAGGCGTTGGCGGTGATCTCAAGCCAGAGATAATCGCCCTCGCGGCGCACCTCGATGGCATCGACGCGCCTGACCGGCGTTTTCGATTGGCACTCCATCGACCGAAAGGCCGAGAAATCGTGCTCGCCGATCAGCGACTGCGCCGCCGCATGCATGGCCGAAGCGTTCAGCGGCCGGTGCACCCACGCGGCCCGGGTGCGCTGCAGAGCCGAGCGCGCGCTGCTGTTCAATATCGCATAGCGATAAATGCGCCGATTGGCCCTGTGGCGCGCATGGAAGCCAAGGCCCACCTCCCCGGCCCATTGCAGGGCAATGTCGGGCGCGAGCTTGGTGTTGGCGCCAAGAACCCATGCTCGGCCGGTGCGCGCCGCAGCGGTATCGAAATGAATGACCTGGCCGAGGGCATGCACGCCCTTGTCGGTGCGGCCGGCGCAGATCGCGACGATCGGGTGGCCGGCGACGAAGGACAAGGCCTTCTCAACCGCATCTTGGATCGATCGTGAGTGCGCTTGCGACTGCCAGCCGGCGTACTCGGTGCCGTCATACTCAACGATGGCGGCGACGCGGCGTTGGCTCATGGATCAGCCGGGCAGAGCCTCGATCAGGCGTTGCGCTTCCTGTTTCTGACTGGCAGAACCCTCGCTGACGACCTCCTCGAGAATACTGCGAGCGCCTTCCGGATCACCCATGTCCATGTAGGCTCGCGCCAGATCCAACTTCGTTCCCACCTCGCTCATGGTCACCGGCTCCATTTCCGGCAGCGCGAGCTCCTGGGTGCTGATTTTGCTGGTGCGGGTTGCAGATGTCGCCGATACGGTGCGAAGTTTGTTGGTGGTGCCCTCAGCGCCGTTGAGCGCTTCGCCCACATCAAGATCGACGCGGCGGCTGTGCCCGGTGGCTTCGAAAACCTCGGAGGAGAATCGTTCATCTTCGGCGCGCGGCTGCTCGACGGTGTCGCCGGTCCCCAAGGCGCTGGCGAGCCGGTCCAGATCCAAATCGATGCTGTCGGAGTTGATGCCGCGCAATTTGGAAGTGGAATCCAGGTCACCGCGGTCCGGTTCCTGCACGTCGGAATATTCGGGCGATTTGAGCCTTGATGTCGCTGAAGTCGCGTCTTGGGTGCTGGCGCGGGGCATCTGAACCGTGGGCGCGGACTCCGGGCCCAACACGGCGGTTTTGATCTCCTCGTGGTCGGTGCCGAGATCGGCGACAAAGGAGGCTTCCAATTCCCGTTCGAGCTCGGTCAGATCCTTATCGCGTGCGCGGCTCTCTGCTTCCGCCATCATGCGCCGCGACCTTTCGTCGAGGCCGGCCACCATGGTCGGGGCGTCGGAAGGATGATCGGTCTGCTCCAGCCGCGGGATGCTGACGGACGGGGCGGAGGACTGTTCGAGATGATCGAGATCGAGGCCGAGATCGTCGATCGACACCTCGGCGGTTTGATCGGCTTTGTTCACAGCAGCTTTCGGCGCGGGGCGGCCGCGATCGGCCTGCTTCAACGCGGGAGATTCAGCCGTGGGTGAATCGGCAAAATTCAGCAGTTCGGACTCCACGGTCGGCTCATCGCGCGGCGGCATTTCGCGGGTCGGCGAATCATCCGCGCCGCGCTCCGGTCGGTCCAAGGTGAAGTCAAGATCGGATGAGCCCTGCAAACCCGTCACTTCGCCCGTGGCCGCGGTGTCATCGACGTTTTTGGCGATGGGGTGATCGACGCTGCGCTCGCCTTCCGGATCGCCGAACAAATCGATGTCGACGCGGTTTTCGCCGCCTTCCAGGTTCAGGTCGACCAAGGCACCGGCGCCGCGGCCGCTGCCGGCGCTCGACGCAAACAGCGGCTCGTCCGGGCAAATCTGCTTGCCCATGATGACGATCTTGTCCCATTCGCCGGCCGGCGCACGGTCTCGAGTGGCCTCCAGTCCCTTCGCGGCTTGCAGGAAGGCATCCTTGTTGCCCCAAACGAAGTAAATCTCCAGCAACTTCAGGCGCAGATCGCGCCGATCGGGCTCGCGCTCCAGCGCGATGCGCACCAAGTCCGCCGCCTGGTCGTACAAACCGTACGCCATGTGGAAATCCGCCTCGGCCAGAGGGTCGCCCTGATCGAGGTTGACGGCGCTCTCGCTGGACATGGTGTCCTCGGGCGCCTTGAGGTCCGAGGTGATCGCCCCGAATTTCTCCGCCGGCTCATTGAAATCGGGCATCGGATGCTCGCCGGATTCCTCGACGAGAAACGAATCGTCCTCGCCGCGGCCGGTGCTGATCCTTGCGGTGGGATCACGGAAATTGGTGATGTCGGTGGAATCGAGCCCAGGGAAGTCGCCGCCACCGCCTGTGGTTTCCGGACGGCGGCGCCGCGCCGCGAACATAAGACCGGCGATCAGCAGCACGATTACCGCCGCGGGCACCCACCAATTGCTTGCCACCCAATCGATCCACGATCCCGACTCCGCGGCAGGCGCGGGTTTCTTTGCGACCGGGCGCACTGGTGCGGGTGCGGGCGCGGGGACCGGCGTCGGCGCCGTCGCGCTTTCCGTCGGCGGCGGCAGCGGTGCCGGAGCCGGCGCTGCGGGCTGCGGTGCGTTCGGCTGCGCGGACTGAACCGGTGGCGGCGTAGGCACGGGCGCCGGCGCAGTCGCGGGAGGCGTAACCGTCTTCGCCGTCGGCGGCGCAGCCGCGGCAGGCGTGGCCGGCGTGGCTAACTTGCGCTGCAGTTCGCTGAGTTCATTGTTCTTGATTTCGAGCAATCGGCGCGCCTCGGCGGCCTGCGCTTCTTCCTTGGCGCGTCCCTGCAGAGCTTTGGATTCGGCGCTCGAGGCGGAGCCGCTGCTTTGCGACGTGCCGGCGCCGGCGCCCGGAGTGACCAGGCGCAGATGTCCGGTGGACGCTGTGGCGGCGCCACCGCGCCAGGCTTCCATCTGACGCTTCACTTCGCCAATCGCTTCGGACTGATTCAACGCGGCGACGTCGTCGGCGCCCGGCAATCGCAGCACCGCGCCGCTGCGCAAAATATTGATGTTGCCGCCGAAGGCATCGGGATTCGCGCGATACACCGCGATCATGGTCTTATCCATTTCCGGCCGCGATTCGGCGCGCAAACTGCGGGCGATCTTGCTCAAGGTATCGCCCTTGACCACGCGATAGCTGCCGCCGTTGACAGGACCGGCCGCTTCCGAGGCCGACTGCGCAGGCGCCTCCGACGCGACGCGAGGAGCCGCTCCGCGCCTTGCACGTGATGTGCGACCCGGCGATGAAGTGCCCGGCAACGGTACGGCGGTCGGCTTCTCCTCGGTGGTGCTCGGCAATGGGTTCGCGGCGACCGGGGCGGGTTTGCGTACCGGCGCGGGCGGGCTGACGGGTGCAGGTGCCGTCACCGGCGCTGCCACGGGAGCCGCTGTGCTGGCCTTTTCGCCGGGCGTATACACCGGCGGGTCGAGCAATACCGTGTACTCGCGCATCAATCGGCCACGCGACCAATTCACTTCGACCAAAAATGTCACGAACGGCTCGGGTATGGCATCGGTGGAACGCACCACCAACACATCCCTGCCTTCCTTGCTCTTGCCCAGCTTGAAAGTCAGCGTCGAGAGGAAGGGAGGGCGGTCGATGCCGTAGCGCGTGAACGAATCCTTGCCGGCGAGAGTTGCCTGCATGGCCGCCAATTCGTCCGGAGTGGCCCCAATCAGGTCGATCTCGGCCTTCATCGGCTCGTTCAGCGCTGAGTTCAAGTGAATCTCACCAAGGCCCAACGCCCATGACAAGGACGGGGATAGCAGGCACGCCATCAGCATCAGGCGAGGCACGGTCACAAACATTTCTACTCCCAGAATTCTGGTGGGCAAGCGGGCAAAGATCATTGTGCTATAGGGGCTTGGAAGCGAATTCTCACTTGCCTTTTACATAAGCCAATAACTATATCTTACTGGGATCTATTTACCAAAATCTGGGCCACGGAAACTGCGTTATGCGCCGCACATTTCCGAACATTATCGGCCACCACCCAAAAATTTAGACCCCGATCACGGGTCAAATCTGCCCGTAACCGGCCTACATATACCCGATCGGGCGCCATCGCCAGTGTGGCGGGCGTCGGAAATTCCGCAGAGGAATCCGGATCGATTACGCTCAAACCGGTCCCGCGCTGCAGCACCGCCGTGGCATCCGCCACGCCACAAGCTCGCTCGAAAGCCGCATGAATCGCCAAACTGTGGCCAAAGAACACCGGAACCCGCACGGCGGTGACATTGATCGCCAGCGAGGGAAGGCCCAGGACTTGCCGCGTTTCATGCCACAGGCGCCGTTCCTCGCGCGACACGCCGTCAGCCTCCAGCGCATCCACTTGCGGGATCACATTGAACGCGATCTGCCGGCCAAAGGCGCGCCCCTTAGCCTCCTTGCCGCTCAACATGGCGACGGTCTCGCCGGCCAGTTCGTCCATCGCGCCCCGACCGCTGCCCGACACCGCCTGATAGGTCGCCACATCGACCCGCAGCAGGCCGGCCAGCGCATGCAGCGGCTTCAGTACTGTCGCGAGCGCCACACTGGCGCTTCCCGGGAGAGCCACGAGGCCGCGATCGCCGATCCCGTCGAGAGCGGCAGGATTGACGTCCGCGGCTACCAGCGGCACGCCCGCACGCGTGCGAAACGCCGCGGAGCCGTCGATGACCCAGGCTAGCTCCGCCGCCTCAAGGGCGTAGCGCTCGGAAAGCGCCGCGCGGCCGCAGAAAAAGACCAGATCCACCCGTGAGAAATCAAACGCTGCGACATCGCCGACCTGAAGCTGCGGCTCTTGATCCGTGAGCTGTGCGCCAACATGGCGTTCGTCATCGAGCGCATGCAACTCGGAGAACGGCATCTTGCGGGCCCGCAGTTCGCCGATCACGGCATCGCCGATCAGCGTCGACACGCCGACCACCGCAATGCGCGGCGCTGCGACCTTGGCGTTCATCGGCGCGTGATGTCGGGCGTGGTTGCGGTCACATCGGCACACTGCGCGCGATAGCGCAGGAAGTGATCCATCAACACCAGCGCCAACATCGCCTCGGCAATCGGTGTTGCGCGAAAGCCAACGCAGGGATCGTGGCGCCCCGTGGTCGCGATCTCGACCGGCTCGCCGTGGATGTCGATGGTGTCGCCCGGCAGCGTGATGCTGGAGGTCGGCTTCAGGGCAATACTCACGACAATGTCCTGGCCCGAGGAAATGCCGCCAAGCACTCCGCCCGCATGGTTGCTCTTGAATCCCCGCGGCGTCATTTCGTCGCGATGCTCGGAGCCGCGCTGTTCGACCGACTTGAAACCGGCGCCGATCTCAACGCCCTTCACCGCATTGATGCCCATCATGGCGCTTGCCAGGTCGGCATCCAGGCGCTCGAACACCGGCTCTCCCCAGCCCGGAGGCACGCCTTTGGCGATCACCGTCACCCGCGCGCCGATGGAATCGCCGGCCTCGCGCAGGCGCCAGATGAAATCCTCGAGTTCCAGGACTCGCGAAGGATCCGGGCAGAAAAACGGATTCTCGTACGCTGCCTGCGGACTCACCGGCTGCAGAACGAGGGGGCCCATCTGCGCCAAATAACCGTGAATGTGGATCTGCAGCCGTTCACGCAGGTATTTGCGCGCGATGGCGCCGGCGGCCACTCGCACCACGGTCTCGCGCGCCGAGGAGCGCCCGCCACCCCGATAGTCGCGAAATCCGTACTTTTGCTGGTAGGTGTAATCGGCATGCCCGGGGCGAAAACGATCTTTGATCTTCTCGTAGTCGCGCGAGCGCTGATCTTCGTTCGCCACCAAAATGCCGATCGGGGTACCGGTAGTCCTGCCCTCGAATACGCCGGATACGATGCGCACCGTGTCGGGTTCGCGGCGCTGGCTGGTGAACTGAGAGGTTCCCGGCCGCCTGCGGTCGACATCGACCTGCAGATCCGCTTCGCTGATTTCGAGCCCCGGTGGACAGCCGTCCACCACACAGCCGAGCACCGGACCATGACTTTCGCCAAAGCTGGTTACCGTGAAAATCCGACCGATGGTATTACCCGCCACGCCTAAAGTGCTCCTGTCGCTGCGTCCAGATCCTCTGCATTCAGCAAGAATACCCCCTCGCCGCCCATCGGAATCTGCGGCCAGACAAACGGCAGCTTGGGATAAGCGCGCAGCAGCGCGCCCTCGGTATTGCCGACTTCCACGACCAGGATTCCATGTCCATCAAGATGCGGACGCGCCGACGCCAGTATGGTGCGCACCGAATCCAGTCCATCGGCACCCGAAGCCAGACCCAGCCGCGGCTCGTGCCGGTATTCGCGCGGCAAGGTGCGCATCTCCGCGCGCCCCACATAGGGCGGGTTGCTCACGATGATATCGTAACGACGCCCTTTAACGGCGGCGAAATGGTCGGACCGCAGTACGTTGACGCGGCTTTGCAGCTTCAAGCTGCGCACATTGCGCCGGCACACCTGCAGCGCGGCGGCGGAGATATCGACGGCATCTACGTGCGCCCGCGGGAAGGCCCGCGCGCAGGCCAGGGCGATGGCCCCGGAGCCCGTGCCGATATCGAGGATACGGCGTACACGCGTAGGCGTGATCCAGGGCTGAAACCGCCGTAGCGCAAGGTCTGCGATCGGCGAGCGCGGCACCAGCACGCGCTCATCCACGTACAGATTAAGGCCTGCGAAGAACGCTCGATGGGTCAGGTAGGGAAGCGGAATGCGCTCGCTGATCCTGCGGCGCAGAATATGCTCGATGCGCTCGAGCTGCCGCGCGCTTAAGCATCGCTCATAGGCGCCAGCGCCCTGCTCATGCGCGAGCCCGGCAACGAAGAACACGAGCTCAGCAGCTTCGTCGCGCGCATTGTCCGTGCCATGACCGAAATGGACTCGCGCTTTGCGGAGCGCTCGGGCGCAGCGCTCGATCGCGGCACCGACGTTGCGCGCGCCGACGGTTTTGATTCCTGTGTGGGATAATCGCGGCATGACGGCTCGGTCGAAAATAGTGTCCTTGGTGTTCATCGGCTTTGCCGCTGCCGGCGGGATCGCCGCTGCGCTGCTGTGGCCGCAGCAGCAGCCGGCCATGGAACTGGCGACCGGTACTTTGCTCACACCCCGCCGCGCACTGCCCGATTTTAGCTTGATCGACAGCCAGGGTCGCAGCTTTGGGCCAGCCAACCTGCGCGGTCGTTGGTCCATGCTGTTCTTCGGCTATACCAATTGTCCGGATTTCTGCCCGACCACGCTCAGCACTCTGGCGGCAATGCAAAAGCAACTGCGCGCCGAACACTCCGTGATTCCCCAAGTGATCTTCGTGTCCGTCGATGCGAAACGCGACACGCCGGCACAATTGGCCAATTACGTGCCCTATTTCGATCCGGAATTCATCGGCCTCACCGCCGCCGATCAGCCGGCCATTGAGGCCCTCGCAAAGCAGTGGGGAGTTGCGGTGATGGTGCAGCCGCCAAAGGACGGCAGCTACACGGTGGATCACTCGAGTGCGATCTTTGTCCTCGACCCCGCGGGCCGTCTTGCCGCGATCTTGAGCGGCCCATTCACGGTGGGCGCGCTACAGAGTGATTTCCGGCGCATCGTGACCGGCGGCGCATGAACTTCAGCCGGCTATTCGTGTGGCTGCAATACGTGATGCCGCAGCATGCGCTGTCGCGTTTGGTGCTGCGCGCCACGCGAGTACGCT
>Ga0210409_10000943_pt1 | contig 41298 bp, 28 predicted proteins | sample IncBWH17MmetaG_FD_161649 | JGI IMG/M metagenome (GOLD analysis project Ga0210409, IMG submission 161649) | Forest soil microbial communities from Barre Woods Harvard Forest LTER site, Petersham, Massachusetts, United States - Inc-BW-H-17-M | ecosystem: Environmental > Terrestrial > Soil >... | reverse complement strand
CGTCACCGGCAATTCATCACCAGTCACCAGTCACCAGTCACCAGTCACCAGTCACCAGTCACCAGTCACCAGTCACCATTAGCTCTAATGGCTTCCCGCCATTGGCATATTCATCTGCATGCCGGAATCGTGCGGCATCGACGGCATTCCCGCTAAATACGCGTACATCCACAGTTGCCATTTGCGATCCAGTTCCAGCGGAGTTGTTCCCAAGACTTTTGTCACTTCGGCAACATTGGGGTGCGACATTTTCGCGCCGTAGAGTTTCCTGGCGGCATCTACGCCACCGAATTCGGCGATTTCGCTCATCCATGCGGCGCCGAGCAGGGTCTGGTCATTGGGAGAGGAAATTTCGCCGCCAGGGTCGGTTAGCACCGTCGCGAGTTTTTTGTGGCCGAGTCTTTGCTCCACTCGCGCCGCAGCCATCCCGATTTCCGCGCCGTTCCATTCGCCCACGAGCCAGATCGCGGTCCACCGCGCGATTTGCGCGTTTCCGGGCTTGCCCCAGACTGCATAGAGAAGCGCTTCCGCATCGGCTGCGGCGGGAAGTTGTGGCTTGTGGCCGTTCAGCTTCGTACGAATCGTCATGCCCGTGACCGAGTAGCTTTGCTGGGCGGTCTCGTCGGGCGACGGCCCTGAGAATTGGGGATCGAAAACGATGCGGATTTCCAGGTGTGAATCGGCGCCGCCGAGCTTTTTGTCCAGGGCCGTGAACAAGGGCTCCCTATTCGCTGCGAATTCCGCCATGGCGGTTTGCGTCAGCGCACCCGGCGGGAAAAGGATTTCGTAGTGCGTGGTAGTCACTCGCTGCATCAGGGATTCGCGGAAGAACCGGCCAATGGTGGCGCCGAAAAAGAGATACGCAACAACGATGGCTGCGATAGTCAATGAAAAGACGGTCAGCGGCTTGCCGATACTGCGTTCGGACGGCGCCTTTCCGGTCATGTCGTTACTTTCGCATTGCGCGGTGGGGGGATCCCTCCGGAAGTTGCAGGCTGAAAATATTTTTCCACTTCCGTGTCGGGAAAGCCGCGATTGTTCAGATGCACACGCAGTTGGGCCATGGAAACGGGGCCACGCGTGAATAGGGCGCGGATCGATTCAAAGACGACCTGATGCTCAGGCTCCACGAAAACGTGCCCGCTAATAGATTGCATGAGACTCAGCCGCTGCTCGCGAGGAATCGCCTCATCGCATAGCGAGCGAAGAGCCTGCAGGTCGGTTGCAAATTGTGTTTCGCGGTCCATTAATTTGTTTCCGGAGAAATTTCTCTCCCTTGAGACAGGTTCTGTTTTGCGTCCAGAAAATTTCCCGGTGCGCTGCACTTAGTTTATTCCAGATGTGGAGCGACCGACGAGGATTCTTCATCTGCGAGATTGGGAAAGTCGCGCGTCTGAGGCCGTTCAGCGGGGGGCTGCCTTCGGGGCGACGCCGGCACGCAAGCGAATTGACGCGGCTTTCGCTTCGGCGTCGGTCGGGTCCATGGCGAGTCCGCTCCGATATTCACGCAGAGCGTCTGCAGGACGGCTGCTTAATTCCAACACTCGGCCGAGCCCAAAGTGGGCGCGGGTATCAAACTGGTTTCCGGCAAGCGCGTGGCGAAACGCGTTTTCGGCGCGGGGGAAATCCTGCCAGCTGAGATAAATATCGCCCAGTTGGTCGTACGCTTCCGCGTTGGCATCAGCGGCTGCGGAGCGTTCATATTCGGCCCGCGCATCCTCCGAGCGGCCCTGGGCAAGCAGAAACTTTCCGTAATTGTTGTGAGCGCGCGTCGAGAGTGGAGAGAGCGCTGTGGCCACGCGGAATTGCCACTCGGCTTCGGCGGTGCGTTTCATGGCGGCCAGTGTCTCCGCCAAATTAAGATGAGCGGTCGTGTACGCCGGAAGAATTCGTAGCGCCCGCCGGGAGAAATCGAGGGCCTCGAGATAGCGATCCTGCCTCTGGCGGAGGAGTGCCATGTCGTCAAGCGCGTACGCATTCGATGGCTCCATCGCTAGCGCAGACAGCCATTCATGCTCGGCCAAGTCGTAGTCTCCCCGGTTAATGGCCATAGAGCCGAGGTTGGTGCGAATCACGCTCGTTTCGCCCCCGGTTTCAATGGCCCCGCGAAACAAGGCTCCTTCGTCGTTCCAATCTCGATTGCGCGAAACCGTTCTCACGCCGTACGCAAGCGCGACTATGCAGAGCAACGCCGGGACGGCGCGCGCCGCGAGACGCGGAAAGGCCGGCACATTCCCGCTCCAGAGCTGCACCGCGCTCCAGGCAAATAGCCAGCAGAAACCGAAGGAAGGCAGATACAAATAACGTTCTCCAAAGACTCCTGCCGGCATCCAACGCGCATTCAGCACGGGACCGAGCGGCAGGAAAATCCACACAAAGGCGAAGGAAACAATGTGCGCACGCTTCCACAAAGCCGCAAAAAAGATCGCGCAGATGGCGATGCCTGCGAGACCGAGCAGAACCTGCGCGTCCGTAAAATGGCGGCTCGCTTGAAACGCATAGAATTGCGACAAGTGCGCGGGCCAGATCAGCTTTCTGAGATACCCGCCGATGAGCGCAATGGCCGTAAGTATCGTGTCAGGCCAGGAGAGGTTGGGGCGCATGACAACAGCGGCGAATCCTCCCATGATCAAAGATCGAACGGTGAGATAGGTTGCGGCGACGATCCAAAGCGCGCCGTAACGCGAGAATTTTTCCTTGATAGTAGTTGTAGAGCGATCGTCCCTGTAGAAATGCTCAAAGAACATCGCCAGGATGGGAAGAGTCATGGCCTGCTCTTTCGATAAGAGGGCCAGAGCGAAAAAGACGCACATGATCGCGCGCGTCCGGAGTTTATTTTTGGCTTCCGGCAACTTCAGATAAAACAGGAACGTCGCCAGATAAAACACGGCAAGTTCGAGGTCGGTCACGGCGGCGATCCACGCGACCGCTTCCGTATGGATCGGGTGCAAGGCGAAGAGTCCCGCTGCGACGAGCGCCACACGCTCACCGCTGAATCGCCGCAGGATCAGGAACACGAGCCACACGACGATTCCGTTAAGCAGGACATTTACCATGTGGAAGCTGAAGGGAACCAGGCCGGCGATCTGGTAGGTCAGCAGATAGCCGAACGTCATCATCGGGCGGTAGTAGTTGGAAATGCCTTGCGCGCCCAGGAACGACCAAACACTGGTCGTGAAAATTTGCCGGAGATATTTGAAGGAATGCGCGTAGGGATTCGTGACCACCTGAAAGGCGTCGTCATTGACGAACCAATTGAAAAAAATATTGCTGTATGGCAGAAAGGCCAGAAGGAACAGGATCAGGAAACTGATCACTTCCCGATTGGTTTCCTGGGACGCCTTGCCGCTGAGTCTTCGTGCGCCGCCCATTTCTTGATGCTACTGGATCGGCGTGGCGGAAACCATCTTCGCGCAGGGGGGCGGTAGCAGAACAGTCAGCCATGCGTAGATCGCTCAGCGAAACGGATTCTGGAGTAGACTACGCGCATCGCGGAGTGGAGCGCGCCGGGAAGGGGATAACATCATGAGAAACATTTTCCGCCTCCTGATTGTCATGTTCTTGCTTATGTTCGTCGGGCGCGCGTTGGCGCAAGAGCCGCCCGACTGGACCAACCCGTTTCCGCCTTACCGGATCATCGGGAATATTTATTACGTTGGCAGCCAGGGGCTTGCCTCTTACCTGATCACCACGCCACAGGGAAATATTCTGATCAACAGCAATCTGGAAAAATCCGTTCCGATGATTCGGGAAAACGTCGAGAAATTGGGATTTCGGTTCAGCGACACCAAGATTCTTCTGATCAGCCACGCGCATTGGGATCACTGCGCGGGCAGCGCGGCGGTAAAGGAGTTGACCGGGGCAAAGTACATGGTGATGGATGCCGACGTGCCTGCGATCGAGGACGGCGGAAAGATTAATTTTGGGCGCGATTCCAAATACAGCGATTCCGGTGGTTCACAATACCAACCCGCCAAAGTCGACAGGGTCTTGCACGATGGCGACCAGGTGAAGCTCGGAGATACGGTGCTCACCGCGCACCTCACCCCGGGACACACGAAGGGCACGACGACCTGGACGATGAAAGTGGCGGACGGTGGAAAGACTTACAACGTGGTCATCGTTGGGAGTCCCAACGTGAATCCAGGGTACAAGCTGGTGAACAACGTTCTCTATCCGCAAATTGCGTCGGACTACGAGCGCATGTTCCGCGTCCTGAAATCCCTGCCTTGCGATATATTTCTCGGCGCACACGGAGATTATTACGGCATGGAAGCGAAGTACGCCCGAATGAAAGACGGCGGGCCGAACCCATTCATCGATTCCGAGGGATACAGGAATTACATTGCCGAGCGCGAGCAAACGTTCCGCGCGGAACTGGCAAAGCAGACGGCCGCAACTCGATAGAGGCCGCATTTGGACAAAATCAATGACGGTCGGAAATACGCTGCGCAACTGAAATCGGAGGTTCTTGTGAGAAATAAGATGCTTGGCACATTCTTGTCGCTTATAGGCGTCCTAGCCGTATCCGTTCCGCTGTCTGCACATCACGGAGCGGCTGGCTACGACTTGGATAAACAACTGGTCATGAAGGCCACCGTGACGGATTGGCTGTGGGCAAATCCTCATTGCTTTCTGCGCTACGATACAACGGATGACAAAGGTGAGGTCGCGCATTGGACCGTGGAAGTCAGCAATCCAGTTGACATGACCAAGCGCGGATGGTCCAAACATTCCTTAAATACAGGCGATCAAGTTACGGTTACAGTGCGGCCTGCCAGGAATGGAGCACCGGTCGGGCAGCTGTTGAAGGTTGTTCTTCCCAACGGCCAAACGTTGATTGGGTGGAGCCCCGCAGTGCGCTGACGCGCAGGTGGTGCGAGAAGTGCGACATTTGCTTGCCCGGAATGGTGCGTGAGGATTTCAATATGCTAAAGCGGTTTGTGATCACAGTCATTGGAATATTCGCGGTGCTAGCGCTTTCCGTTGGCGCGCGCGCGCAGACCGCTTCGCCTCAGCAACCAGAGGCGGCGAAGAATCACAAGGCGGGTCCTGCCCCGCGTCGCGACCTCTCGGGAATTTGGGGCCCAGAAGATACGATGGAGGGAATCTCCCCGAGGGGCGTGAAATCGCACGCTCCTTTTACGGCTTTGGGAGAAAACATTGCCAACAACGTCTATAAACCCGGAGACGGTCCCAGAAGAGTTGCAATTGGACTGGCAAATGATCCACTCGATAGCTGCGATCCCGCGGGCTTCCCGCGCGATCTGCTTTTTGAACTGCGGCCTTTTCAGGTCATGCAGACTCCAAACAAAATGCTGATGGTGTATCAATACCAGCAGGTGTGGCGCGCCATCTGGACGGATGGGCGAGAGCTTCCAAAGGATCCAGATCCGCGGTGGTACGGATATTCGGTCGGGAAGTGGGAGGATGATTACACATTTGTCATTGAGACGGTGGCGACGGACGAGCGGACCTGGCTGGACAATGCCGGGGACCCGCACAGCAGCGAAATGCGTGTCGAGGAGCGCTATCACCGAGTCGATCGTGACACGCTCGAACTGACGGTGAAGATTGACGATCCGAAGATTTACACGGAGCCTTGGCTGGCCCGCGACAAGTTGCGTCTCAAATTGCTGCCGCCGAATACGGAAATTATGGAGATGATCTGCGCCCCCAGCGAAGCGGAAGAATACAAAAAGTCGATGGCCAATCCTCTTTCCAAGTGAAAACTACCATCGATCTAACAGTTGCTCGGGCGGAGCCGGAATAGGAGGGTTTACCGTGTGATCCTCCTGTGGTTCAACAAAATAGAACCACGCCTTCTGGCGCTGAAAGCGCCCGCGCACGCTAGCCCAGGGCAACGCCCTGGGTATCTGAAACCGATGTGCGGTGCGCCCTGTAGGGGCGCAGGAATTCCTCTCGCCCCTTCAGGGCGGACAATATCATTTGGGCGCGATACCCGGGGCGTTGCCCCGGGCTGATTTCCCCCGCGCCGTTGGCGCGGCATCATGGGCGCATTTTGAAGTATAGGGAACCAGCAGCAAGGATTGTCGCAAGTGGATCGGTTTCAGGTTACGGCGGCTGCTTTCAGGACTGGCTTCCGGTTTATTTGTGCTTGTTCTCCACGTGCTCGTCGATCCACTTCAGGATGAGATCGGCGACCTGGTTGCTGTTCTTGTCTTGCATGAGCATGTGGCTGTTGCCGAATTGCCCGTACTTCGGCAGGTGCATCATGGTTGCGTCGCCTCCCGCGGCTTTCACCTGTTCCACGAATTGTTGACACGAATCAAACCTCTCCTGCCACTTGATCGGAGAGGACGGAACATCTCCGAGGTGGTCGCCGAAGACGACGAGCGTCGGGATCTTCGCCAGGCTGGAAATCTGCTGCGAGTTCAGCGCAGGGCATCCGGTTTCAATCGTGATCATGGCTTTAATGTTTGTCGGATTGATGAGCGCCGCCTGCTCGGGAAAAAAACCCGATTCGGAGTGGCCCAGCAAAATAGCGCCTTTGAGTTTGAGCGCCAGGCCCGACAAATTCGTCCAAGTTGGATTGACCGCGGGAAGCTCGCCGTTGAGGTCGGGGATCACTTGTTTTCCGAATTCTTCAAACGCTTCCACCGGGAACTGCTCATCCGGGAACGCTTTTCCCGCGGATGGGCCAAACCGGAAGCCCAGCCAGGCGATCTCGTGCGTCGCAGTCCGAATTTCGGGCATGTCGCTTGCCGGTCGCTTTCCTAGTTTAATTTCGTTGTAGATCGTTGCATCGAATCCGGAACGCGCGCGCGAAACCTGGTCGGGAAGATAAACCGCGCGGTGTTTCCGGAGGAAATATTCGTTCCAGCCCATGCGGCCATCGGGTGTGGTCTCGTAGCTCTTCGAACTGAGGCAGCATCCGTGCACCATGACCACGGGAACATGCGAATCTGCGCCCTCGGGAATCTGATACTGCACGTACATCTGATCGACCGTAATGTTTCCTGTGTTGATGCCGGTGCCCAAAAATCCGGTGGTGGATCCGGTGAGCGCATCCGTGTAAACGGTGCGGCCGCCGACGAAGAAGCTGCCTTGCTCCTTCAGGAGCAGGGAATCGGCCATAGTCGCGACTGCGGCGGCAAACATCAGGACTGTCACCGTCCCGAGCGGAATGTGCAGGCGCGCTGGTGTTTTAATCTGACGATCGTTTTTCACAGGGAACTCCTCTGTCTGTTTTTCCGGCTTGCTGAAAGGTACCATGCTTTCTCATTCCGAGCGAAGCCAGAAAACGTCACGTGGTGAGCCAGTTGCCGATAAGCCGTGCCAGCTCAGCCGGTCAATGCAACACCGTCTGCTATGAATCTTTTCTCTAAAGGTGGTGTTTATGGCGTTTAAGAGGCGGTTGAAGCTTTCCGAGGGCCGGCGGATCGACATGTGGGGTCGCTGGAAGGCGGGCTTCGTTACCCGCCCCCAGGGTTTACGCGCGAGTCTGCAGACGCCTTTCTTAGGTCGATCGAGGGTCTATTGTTTGCCTGCGACGATGACCTTGTTGACAGTCTGTCCTTGTGCGTTCTTGTCGGTTTGGGTCGCCGTCAGCCTCTTGTTGTCGGCTGAAATCGCCACTCTCGTAATGACGGTCACCTTGCCGCCTACCTTACCAACGACTTCGTAGGCGCGGCCATTGGTGCGTTTATAGCTATCGGTACTGTTCGCCGCCAGACATTTCTCTAGCCCATTAATTCGCCAAGGGATTGGGGCGGATCTGCATATGACTAACGGAGCCTAGGCGCGTTTCCGTGAATTTAGGAAGGTAGGAGCTGTAGGTCATCCAAAGGCCCCGGCCCTTCCAACCCGCGTTGGCGTCGTCGATTCGACCATCCAAACCACGAGTATAAAACGGCAGCGGGAAAGGAACCCGGAACACACTGAACTTTTCCGTCTTCGGATCGAAGATGAACATTGCATCCGAAGCGGTTCCAGTGACGATCACGGTGTCCTTGCCCAGCCCCGATGCGTTGAATTGATCCACCCACAGGAAGTAGGGGAAGTCGGTGGTGCCGGTTTCGTTGCCGGTGCCCTTAAATTTTACTCCTGGGTTCTCCCAGAATTTCCACTGGCCGGTCTTCACGTCCAGGCGGCCGAGATGACCGCTGCCGAGCGAAACCCAAACATTCCCGTCCGTGCTGAAGTCAATGCCGTGCGGGAAACGTCCGGGAGCAGGCAGCGGGTAATCTTTGAATTTGTTCGTCTTTGGATCAAGCATATACACCTTGTTCGCTGGACCAATGGCTTGCGGAGATGTTTCCCAAACGGTGCCATCGACGGGGCTGATAGCCACGCCGTAGCCCGTTCCGGGGATCATCTTCTTGGTGTCCATATCGATGCGCATCCAGGTCTTCTGAGCAGCTACCTCAGTTCCCTGGATATTGTTAAAATCCAGCTTTTTGGTGTCCATTTCACCCATGGCGTTGCCGCCGCCGTCCGTCCAGATCCGGTCTTGCCAATCGAACTGTAAGTGGTGAGTGTTATAGGCAGTGTCAACGGTGACAAACTTATTGGCTTTCGTATCGTAGTAGCCGAGTTCCATGTTGTTGCCGTTTTTGGACAAAAGATTGAACGCGATATCCTTCGCAGCCGGATCATTATTATCTGCGGCGTCCAGGGCGATTGTATCCTTGGCCCAGGCTGGATAGAATTTGGCGCCGCCGGCGCGAATCTGCTCGGTCATCCAGACTCTGCCGTTCTCATCCATCATGGGATTGTGGGGACTGTCCATCCACTCCTTGTCCTCTCCCGTGTACGCTTGCTCTTCTTCGGCGCCGTGGTAGTAGTCCTTTGTCAGGGAGAAGCCGTGGCTCTTGTCTCGCGGTTCGAGATTGAGCCCCTGGACCGTGTTCTTCACCGGGTCCAAAACCCATAACATGCCTCCGCCGGTGCGATCCCCGCCGTAAACTTTCCCGTATGCGTACATCGTCGGATTCCGCTTGTCCGTCGAGACCAAATCGTGAATGAAGGAAATTGGGGATCCCCAATCCCATTGGGAGACGACGACATTGCGTTCGATGCCGGTTGGCCGCGGCGGTGCTGGAGGAACTTCTCCCGCCGCAATGCGCGAGCCCCAATCGGCAAGGACCTTCTCTACGGTAGCTCTGCCGAGAAAGTTGAGTTCTTGATGCATCGCCTTAGCGCGAAGGAAGACAGCGTCCCAATCTTCAACCGTTGTATAGCGGCGCGTCGCGACCATGCCCAGCTCATGGCAGTGGTTGCACCCATTCCTCTGGTCCCCAAGCCATTCTTCCTGGGTCTTGTACCTGGCTGGAATGTCGCTCCCCGTGGGAGGCTGAATCAGCGACGTCCAATAACTGGCAGGATAGATCTTCGCCGCTTCTTGCGGAGTTGCGGCGTTGGCAACCTGCAGCTTCACTGTCCCGCCGCGCGCCGCTTTGACGCGCTCCGAGTCCTTCAGCCCGTAGCCGCGCACCCATAGCTCGTAGGCTCCATCCGGCAGGTCCGGAACCAGGAAGCGTCCCTGATCATCGGTGACGACAATCTTGCGGAACGGCGCCGGCAAGGATTTTGTCTCAGCGATCACCCAGACGCCGGCTTCAGCGTTCCCGCCGTTGCTGTTCACAACAGAGCCGCCTATACTGTTCTTATCAACTTTCAATCCAGGCACATTCTGCGGGCCGCCTAAAGCCGGTCGAGCAGCCACACACAATACTGCCAGAAGAATCCAGGTCATCCTGCGCGTCACGGTTCGCATCTACAGTCCTCCATTTGGATATTTCCCGCGGCCCCGTACAGTTAGTGACTGAAAACTAGGCTGGTATCAAAAGAATGTCAAGCCAAATACAATTGCCGCAGTCGTGATATAGATTCGGATTGAGCTGGCACGTCGTCTCGGAAACTGGCCCACCACCAAACGCCGGTCTCCTGAATGGCGACGCCTAAGACGCCAACGGGGAGATTGGCGTTCCCGGGTTTTAGACGTCAGCAGTCGTGATTGCCCCGAGAGAAGCGGAACCTACCAGCGCCGCGTACTTGGCGAAGACGCCGGTCTTGTAGCGCGGCGCGGGCGCCTTCCATTTTGCCAGGCGCGCCTTGATTTCGGCGTCGCTCAACTCAACGCTCAGGCTTTTTTTCGCGAGGTCGAAAACGATTTGGTCGCCTTCAGCGACGATCGCGATGGGCCCGCCGCGCGCGGCTTCGGGAGCGGCGTGGCCTGCCATAAGTCCGCGTGTCGCGCCGCTGAAGCGGCCGTCGGTCAAGAGCGCCACGTCTTCGCCGAGGCCCAGTCCCACGAGGGCCGCGGTAAGCCCGAGCATTTCACGCATGCCCGGCCCGCCGCGTGGGCCTTCGTAACGCACGATGACGACGTCGCCCTTCTTGATGCGTCCGTTCACGGCGGCGTCCATCGCGTCTTCTTCGCGATCGAAAACGCGCGCCGGGCCACGGTGGAAAGGCCTTTCGTGGCCGGAAGTTTTCACCACGCATCCTTCCGGAACGAGGTTGCCGCGCAGAATCATCAGGCCGCCCGTATTTTTAATCGGGTTTGAAAGCGGGCGAACCACATCCTGGCCGGGACGTTCTTTCGCGGCGAGCGCTTCCTCGTCCAGAGTTTTCAAGCTGGCCGTGATTTGCCCGCGATGGAGTAGGCCCGCGTCCAGCAGGCGCTTGGCCAGAAGTGCAGGCCCTCCGGCATTGTACAGATCGACTGCCGTGTATTTTCCCCAGGGCTTCATGTCGGCGAGGAGAGGCGTTTTCGCGCTGATGTCGCCAAAATCATCGAGATGAAGTTCAATCTCCGCTTCCTTGGCCATCGCCAGCAAGTGCAGGACGGCGTTGGTTGAGCCACCGGTCGCGACCACGGCGAAGATCGCATTTTCAAACGCCTGGCGCGTCAGGATCTTCCGCGGCGTTATGCCCTTGCGAAGCAGATCCATCACCAGAGTGCCGGCTCGATAGGCGGCTTCTTCTTTGCGCGGATCGGTGGCCGGCACATTACCTAGTCCCATGGGCGTCAGGCCAATAAATTCCAGAGCTGTCGCCATCGTGTTGGCCGTGAACTGGCCGCCGCATGCGCCCGCGCCAGGGCAGGCCACTGTTTCGATTTCCTTAAGGTCGGCGTCCGACATTTTTCCGGCGGAGTGCGCGCCGACGGCTTCAAAGACATCCTGAATCGGGACGTCGTGCCCGCGGAAGCGTCCCGGCTGAATCGAGCCGCCATAAAGTACGAGGCCCGGCAGATTGAGGCGCGTCAGGCCCATCGCGGTTGCGGGGATAGTCTTGTCGCATCCGGCTAGAGCGACCATCGCGTCAAACATGTAGCCGTGGCCGACGAGTTCGATGGAGTCGGCGATCACTTCACGGCTCACGAGCGATGCCTTCATCCCCTCGGTGCCCATCGTCTCGCCGTCGCTGATGGCGATGGTGTTGAATTCGAGCGGCGTACCCCCGGCGGCGCGAATTCCGTCTTTTACTTTTTCCGCGAGCTTGCGCAGGTGCGAATTGCAGGGCATGGCTTCGATCCAGGTATTCGCGACGCCGACAAGCGGCTTGGCCAAATCATCGTCGGTGAGGCCGATCGCGTAAAAATAGGCCCGCGCGGGCGCCCGTGATGGCCCGTCCAGGATGATGCGGCTGTGTTCTCTAAATCGCGAATCCATGATGCCTCCGAAAAAATTTGGATTCTCCGTGCCCCCCGCTTTTCTCTGCGTCCTCTGTGTTAAGTTTTTTTCGCGCGACCAAAATCTTTAACACAGAGGACACCCAGAAAAAGCGGAGGGCACGGAGAACAGGCCGGCGTTTTGTTATGCGCCTTCGGCGATTACGCGGTTCTTCTTCATCCAGGGCATCATTGAGCGCAACTCCGCGCCGACTTTTTCGATTGGATGTTTTTGGCCCGCTTCCCGGAGACGCTTGAAATTTTTGAGGCCTGTGGCGGCTTCGTTCATCCATTCCTTGGCGAATTTGCCGGATTGAATGTCGTTCAGGATCACCTTCATGCGTTCCTTGGTGGCCTTGTCGATCACGATGGGGCCGCGCGTCAAGTCGCCGTATTCGGCGGTGTTCGAAATCGAATATCGCATCTCGGAGATTCCGCCCTCGTAGACCAGGTCCACGATCAGCTTCATCTCATGACAGCATTCGAAATAGGCCATCTCGGGCGCGTAGCCCGCTTCGACCAGCGTTTCGTATCCCGCCTGAATCAGCGCGGTGAGGCCGCCGCAGAGCACGGACTGTTCGCCGAAGAGGTCCGTTTCAGTCTCCTCGCGAAAATTCGTTTCAATCACTCCGGCGCGCGCCCCGCCGATGCCGCTGGCGTAAGCCAGGCCGATTTTCTTGGTGTCTCCAGCGGGGTCCTGATGAATGGCCAGCAGGCAGGGAACTCCCGCGCCCTGCGAGAACTGATGGCGGACGAGGTGTCCCGGTCCCTTGGGAGCGACCATGAAGACGTTGACTTCCTTGGGCGGCTTGATGAATCCGAAATGGATCGAGAAGCCGTGCGCGAGCGCCAGATATTTCCCGGCGCGCATGGCTGGAGCAACATCGGCGTCGTAAATGCCCGGCGTCAACTCGTCGGGAGTAAGGATCATGACGATGTCGCCTTCTTCGGCGGCCTGGCGCACGGTCACTACGCGCAATCCGGCCTTCTGCGCCTTGGCGACCGACGCGCTCGTGCTCTTCAGGCCGACGATTACGTCGCAGCCGGAATCGGCCAGATTCATGGCGTGAGCATGGCCCTGCGATCCAAACCCGATGACGGCAATTTTTTTATTTTTGATGTAATTCAAATCCGCGTCTTTATCGTAGTAAACCTTCACATTTCCTCCTGTTGCGTTTCTGGGTTTTCAATCTCAGTCACTGGAACTGTTTGCTTTGCCCGCGATTTCATAGCAATCGCGCTGGGTCGGCGCGCGCATGCTTTTGTAGCACAGCCACTCTTGGCTGTGCGGTTTTCGCCGCCCTCACATATCGAGGCGCTTTCGACAGTCGCAAAAAGCGCACAGGCAGGAGTGCCTGTGCTACTTAAGGCCATCCGCGGCAGATAGTTTAAACCTTTGCCTGCGGGTAGCATCCAAGAATTTTTACCGAGTCGGCGAACTCCTTGAGCTCTTCGAGTGCCGCGCGCGTTTCCTGGTTCTTGAGCGAGGCCTGGAGATCGAGGTAGAAGCAGTAACTCCAAGGCGTCCCGGGAATAGGGCGGCTTTCAATCTTCAGCAAATTCAAGTTGCGCTTGGCGAAGGCGTTCAGCGCGGAACACAGCGATCCAGGCTTATGCGCGAGGTTGAGGACTAGCGATAGCTTGTCCGCGTTCTCAGCGACCTCGGCGGAGGTGGCGAGCAACAGAAAGCGCGTGTAATTCTCCAGATGATCCTCGAGGTGTTCGCGCAGAATTTCGCCACCGTAGACTTTCGCCGCGCGCTTGCTGGCAATCCCCGCCTTTGTCGCGTCGTCTGCGGCCATCACTTCGCGAACGCTTCCTGCTGTATCGTCGGTCGCCACACGCTTGATCGAAGGGTGGCTCGCGAAGAATCGTTCGCACTGAGCGAGCGCGACCGGATGGGACGAAACTTGCGTGATGCGCTCAAACTTAGCGCCCGGCACGCCGATCAAGTTGTGCACAATCGGAATAACCACTTCGGCCTGGATGTGCAGGCCGCTCGAAATCAGCAAGTCATACGAGCGGTGAACCGATCCCGCCAGGCTGTTCTCTATCGGCGCGAGGATATAATCCGCCACGCCATCCTTGACGCTCATGTAGAGCGCTTCGAACGTAGTCCGCGGAACAAGCTGGATATCTTCACCCAGGAGCTTGACGGCCGCTTCTTCGCTGAACGCGCCGCGCTCGCCCTGAAAGGCGATTCGGGAAGAGGGAGGGACCTTCATTCCCATCGTCCACAGACTAGTATTTGCGCGTTCAGGCGTCGCGGCATAAGCACCCAAACTAGCAGGGCGCGAAGCAGTCCGTCAAACTTTGGCCAGAATGCTTACTGACCTGATTTTGAGCCGGCCAGCAGCTAATGTCTGGTGGATCAAATACACTTTACGGCGCGGCTGTAGAGGCTGCGGGAAAAGTCGGTTCCGGGACGGTTTTAGTAGCACAGCCACTCCTGGCTGTGCGGTTTTCTGGGCTTCCACGCATCCCGGACGCGATCCATCGCGAAAATCGCACAGCCAGGAGTGGCTGTGCTACTTTTTCCGCAGCCCTTGAACTCGTGACCTTTAAAGATTTGCAGTTGCCACACGGACTTTAGAGCCCCGCACAACTGGCGGGTAGATCTATCGCAACGATAGATCGCATGCGCTAGGCGCGCGGGACCCGCTTGCCGCCAAGCACCGTCGCGCTCGGCATGAGCCTCTGGTGGCCGGTGATTTTGTTCTCGTAGTTATCGAGGAATTCGAAATTTCCTTTGCGCAGCTCGAGCACCGCGACGTCAGCGGGGGCGCCCACGTTGAGCGTGCCGCGGTCGTTGAACAACGGGAAGATGCGTGCGGCATTTACGGTAGCTCGCGCGATGGCCTGATCGACGGTCATGCCGTAACCGAACAGCTTCGACATGCAGTTGGGTAGGTCGATGACGCCTGTCTCGTGGGCGTTCGTGTTCCAGTCGGTAGAGAAGGTGTCGGGCCAGAAACCGGCCTTCATGATGGCGCCAATCGTGTCCCACCTCATGTGCCCCTTCTGCCCGTTGCCGACGTCGAACCAGACGCCGCGGCGCCGCGCGGCCAACACTTCTGGGAGAATGTGGCCGCTGTCGTCGATGATGCTGTTCGGTGGCGGCGCAAACATATGGGTGACGATGTCGCCGCGCTTCAAAAGGTCGACGAGCTTGGGAATCGGCGAGATGGTCTGCCCCATGTGGATCATTACGGGCAGGTTGAATGAAGTGGCCACTTCCTGCGCGCGGCGAAGGACTTCGTAATCGTTTTCGCCCGCGACATCGCGTGAAAGCCGCGCCTTGACGCCGGCGATGAATTCGCGGTTCTTGGCGATGGCGTCGCGCGCCGCATCGACATCCGCGTGCTTCAGGTCCATGGTGTCGCCTTCGGGCAGGATACCGGCGCGCCCGATATTGATTAGCACTCGGCTCTGCTGTGGTGACGATCGCGCGACGGCAATCGTATCGCCGATGTGGTCGGCCCCTTGCGATCCCGCGTCGATCCACCCGGTCACCCCGTCCTGAAGCACGAGGCCGGGCCCTTGGGGAAAGCGCCCGCAGTGTGTGTGGATATCGAGCAGGCCTGGGACGACCAGCTTGCCCTTCGCATCGATGGTGTCAGCTGCATCGCCCGCAATGGCCGCTTCGACAGCGGCGATGCGACCTCCCGAGATCGCCACGTCGCGGATCGCATCGAGCCGGACGGATGGGTCGATGACGCGCCCGCCCTTGATGATCAGGTCATAGCTCGCCGCGAATACTCTACGCCCGCGGGCAAGGATTGCCGCGCCCGCGCTCGCAGCGGCGACTGAAAGAAACCGGCGCCGGTTCAACATCGCACCCTCCCAAATGTGTCTTGAGGGTCAGATATTGAGCGCGTCGAACGTGTCTGTCAACTAGCGATCGCGCAGAGAGGTTTTTGCAGCGCCCGCATTCAGGCGGGCACTTTGGAATCACGCAGATGCCCGCCTGAAGGCGGGCGCTGGATGAACCAATCCTACAATTTATTCAGACCGTCTAGGCCGGCGACTTTGTAGGCTTCGGCAAAGGTAGGATAATTGAAAACTGTGTCGCGAAAATAATTCATGGTGCCGCCGAATGTGAGGACGGCCTGGCCGATGTGCACGATTTCTGCGGCGCTTTCTCCGATGACGTGGACGCCGAGGACTTTGCGCGTATCCGGGTGGAAGAGAATTTTCAGCATGCCGGTGTGATCGCCGACGATTTGCGCTTTGGCCAACTCTTCGTATTTTGAAATGCCGACTTCAAATGGGATGTGCGCTTCGGTCAGAGTGGCTTCGGTCTGGCCGACCATGGAAATCTCGGGGACGGTGTAAATACCATAGGGGAGAAGGGCCGTCGTCATTTCTGCGGGGACGCCGAAAATGTGACAACTGGCGATGCGGCCCTGTTCCATGGATGTGGAAGCGAGCGAAGGAAATCCGATGACGTCGCCGGCCGCGTAGATATTCGGCACAGACGTTTGGAAGGACGCGTTCACCTCAAGTTTGCCGCGCGACGCAGCGGTGAGTCCGGCTGCTTCGAGATTCAGCATATCGGTGTTGGCCTGGCGGCCAACAGCGTACATCAGGCAGGTGGCGTGAATATGCTTTCCGCTTTCCAGATGAGCGACGACACGTCCGCGCTCATCTGTTTGAATCCCCGTGACTTTTTCGCCGAGACGGAAGATGGCTCCCTGGCGGCGCATGTGGTAGCGCAGCGCCTCCACGATTTCGGAATCAACGAAATCAAGGAGCTCCGGTCTTTGTTCAATCAGAGTGACTTCCACGCCCATAGCCACGAGCATCGAGGCGTATTCGAGGCCGATCACTCCGCCGCCCACGATAATTAATTCGTGCGGGATTTCGTCCATCTGAAAGAACTGGTCGCTGGCGATAATTTTCTTGCCGTCAAAAGGGATGTCATCGGGATGGGAAGGCCGCGTGCCGCAGGCGATCAGAATGTGGGTGGCGTGAAGCAAGTGCGCTTCGGTCGCGCCTTGCACTTCGACGGTGTTGGCGTCCAGGAACTGTGCGGTGCCGCAAAGCAGGTCGATCCCGTTGCGCCGCAACTGGTCGCGCACGACCCCGGTTTCCCGTTCCACGACCTGCGAAACGCGGGCGGCCAAATCGCGTATCGATATGCGATCCTTGACCACGTAGTCGCTTCCGTAAAACGAGCGATGGCGGAATCCGGTGAGGTGAAGAATGGCTTCGCGCAGGGTTTTGCTCGGAACGGTGCCGCCGTGGATGCAAACGCCGCCGACCATGTCGTTTCGGTCGACCATGGCCACGCGCTTGCCGAGCTTGGCGGCGGCGATGGCGCCCTTTTGACCGGCCGGACCGCTTCCAATGACGACGAGGTCGTATTGAATCGGGTGCATCAATCCTCTTCTGGACGGCTCACGGAGAATCTCTGTTTGCAAAGTTGAGCGCCCTCACGATTGATATGCAATGAAATTCGTTCGCGCTCAGTGTAAGGGAGTGCGGGGGGAGATACAATCCTGGCATCGGTCGAGTTCACCTTCATAGGGCCCCTATCCTACAGCAAGTTCTTGTGTAAGTGGTTTGGATACAGCAGCTTTGCGCCAGCTGCAAACATTCGCGCAGATGCGTTCCATCGAGAAATTGAATTCGCCGTGCTCGCGATACCCAATATTAAGACGCTCAGATGAACGCCAGGTTGCACTTCCAATAATTTTTAACAGCCACAGACCTAGTTTGCTCTACCTGTTTCCATGCGAAATGGATTTAGAGGCTCGTGGGTCAAAACCATAGGACAATATTACAAAAGGGGATGGGGGGATTCGGTAGAGAATTTCTGTAACCAAAGCAGGCCTTGGAGCCCTCTAAGACTTTAGAGCGAATTACATAGATAGGAGTGGGACCCGGAACGTTCCGGATAGAAAATGCATATTTCCGCGCCTTTCATAAGACGGCCCGTTGCGACTTCGCTTTTGAGTGTTGCGGTACTGCTTGCGGGCGGAGTCGCCTTTTATTTGCTACCCGTGGCGGCGCTCCCCCACGTGGATTTTCCCACCATTTACGTTCGCGCGCAGCTGCCGGGGGCAAGCCCAGAGACGGTAGCCTCCTCTCTGGCTACGCCGCTGGAGCGCCAGTTCGGCCGCATCGCGGGCGTTACGCAAATGACTTCGGTCAGCCAACTCGGCAACACGGGGATTACGCTTCAATTCGACCTCGACCGGGACATCAATGCCGCATCGCGGGACGTTCAGGCGGCCATCAACGCTTCCCTTGGCCAATTGCCTGCCGGGATCCCTAGCCTGCCGTGGTTCCGGAAAATTAATCCGTCGGAAACGGACATCCTGGATTTGGAGTTGTATTCGAGCACGGTTCCGCGGAGTCATCTCTACGATGTGGCGGATTCCATCCTGGCCCAGAAAATTTCCCAGGTTGACGGCGTGGGCCAAGTCAATACCTACGGCGGAGCAAAGCCCGCCGTCCGAGTGGATGTAAATCCCAATGCCCTGGCCCACTACGGGCTCAGTCTGGAAGAGGTTCGCGCCGCACTCCGCTCCGCCAACGCCAATGTGCCGAAAGGGGTTCTGGAAGATTCCTCTGACCGGTGGGTCCTCGCGGATACCGACCAGCTTTTGAAACCCGAACAATACGTGCAGTTAATCATCGCGTATCGGAACGGGGCCCCCGTGCGGCTGAGCGACATTGCCAAAGTGACGGAGGGTATCGAGGATCTTAGGAACTCGGGATATGCCAACGGGGCGCCGGCAGTAAGCATGGGGATAGGCCGGCAACCCGGCGCCAACATTATCGACACGGTGAATCGGATCAAAGCGCTGCTGCCGGAGTTGCGCGCAGCGATTCCACCCTCGATCACGCTCATCCCCTCCTTCGATCGTACCGAGACCATCCGAGCATCCGTAAATGATATTGAGTTCACGCTGCTGTTGACGGTTGCCCTAGTGGTCATGGTCATTTTCCTGTTCCTGCGCAACGCCTGGGCCACGCTCATTCCCAGCATTGCGGTGCCGCTATCCATCATTGGCACGTTCGGAGTGATGTACCTTTTGGATTACAGCCTCGACAATCTTTCGCTCATGGCACTGGCGATCTGCACCGGATTTGTGGTGGACGATGCCATTGTCGTGATCGAGAACATCACGCGTTATCTGGAGAAAGGGGACTCGCCGATGGAGGCGGCGATGAAAGGATCGCGGGAAATCGGATTTACCGTCTTGTCGATGAGCCTATCCCTGATCGCCGTGTTTATTCCCCTGTTGCTGATGACCGGGATCGTCGGGAGATTGTTTCGCGAATTTGCCATCACTTTGAGCGTCGCCATCCTGGTTTCGCTGTGCGTTTCGCTGACCACGACGCCGATGATGTGCGCCCATTTCCTGAAATCGGAAAAAGACATGAAGCATGGGAAATGGTATCGGCGCAGCGAGCGGGTTTTTCAATGGGGAATGTCAACCTACGCTTCGGGGTTGCGCTGGGTTCTGCGCCATCAGCCTTTTATGCTGGCGGTAACCGGCGCGACGATTGTCCTCAGTGTTTTTCTCTATATTGTGATCCCCAAAGGTTTCTTCCCGCAGCAGGATACCGGACTGATCGGGGGCAATGTCATCGGAGCCCAGGATACTTCCTTCCCCGTGATGCAGGCCAAATTGAAGGAATACATGGATATCCTCAGAAAGGACCCGGCGGTGAGTGAAACGTCGGCCAGCACCGGGGGCGGGGCCGAAAATACCGGGCGCATTTACATCGAATTGAAACCCATCGGAGAGCGCAAGATCACGGTGGATCAAGTGATCGGGCGCCTGCGCCGCAAGCTGGCTGTGGTGCCCGGCGCGACGCTTTTCCTTCGGCCCTTTCAGGATATCAACGTCGGAGGGCGAGTCAGCAGTTCCCAGTATCAATACACCCTTTCCAGCGAAAATTTGAGCGACCTGCAGGAGTGGGCCCCGCGCGTGGAGGCCCAGATGAGGCAGTTGCCGCAATTGCGGGACATTGCCACCGATCAACAAACCCGCGGCTTGCAAGCCACGCTGGTGATTGACCGCGATACGGCCTCGCGGCTAGGGGTCTCGCCATCGGCGATCGATAACACACTGTACGATGCGTTTGGCCAGCGGCAGGTGTCCACCATCTACACGTTGCTGAATCAGTATCATGTGGTGCAGGAAGTCGATGCCAATTTCCGGAACAGCACGGATGCGATCCGCAGCCTTTACGTTCAGTCGGCGAAGGGTAACCAGGTGCCTTTGAGCGCATTTACTCACTATCAAACGCAAAACACCGCTCTTGCCGTAAACCATCAAGGACAGTTTCCCGCGGTGACCATCTCGTTCAATTTGGCGGAAGGGGTGGCCCTGGGCGATGCGGTGACGGAGATCGACTCCGCCGTATTGCGCATGGGGCTGCCTTCCGATATTCACCCGACGTTTCAGGGAAACGCGCAGGCGTTCCAATCTTCGCTCTCCAGCCAGCCGTGGCTTATTCTGGCAGCGTTGGTGGCGGTTTACATCGTTTTGGGGATGCTCTACGAAAGCTATATCCACCCGGTGACGATTCTCTCGACCTTGCCCTCGGCCGGCGTGGGGGCGCTCCTGGCCTTGCTGGCGTTTCACAACGAATTGACCGTAATCGCGCTCATTGGAATCGTGCTGTTGATCGGCATTGTGAAAAAGAACGCCATCATGATGATTGATTTTGCCTTGGATACGGAGCGCACCGGGAAAACTCCAGAGGAAGCGATCTATCAGGCGTGCCTGCTGCGGTTTCGGCCGATCATGATGACCACGATGGCGGCGCTGTTCGGAGGCTTGCCCCTGGCCCTGATGACCGGCACGGGGGCTGAACTGCGCCGTCCGCTGGGCATCAGTATCGTGGGCGGCCTGATGGTCAGCCAGGTGCTTACACTGTATACGACCCCGGTCATCTACCTCTACATGGACCGGCTGCAAATGCGCTTCCGGCGGCGCAAACAAGCGACTGCGATTCCCGGCAAAGTTCCTCCAACCCCGGCATCCCTGCAAGGCCCATCGCTGACTTAATCGCGGAAGTGCCGTAGAATCTGGGAAGGCACGCAGCATGAAAATCTTTCCCTCGATTGCGACTTCAATCCTTTTCTCCGGGCTATGCGTTACCTTGCTGGCTTTTCAGGGTCGCGTGTTTGAAGAAGACGAAGAGGCCACGCCGCTTGCTGCCGATGCGCATGCAAATGCGGAATGGGCGTTCGCCCGCTATCACTTCAGATCGAGCGATGAGTATGGCGGCTTCCGGCGCTTCCAGCTGTGGAGGGCGGATTATCCGAAAGCAGACCGGCAATTCACAATGGGCGTGCGGCGGCTTACTCGGCTTCATGCGCGGGGAGTGGAGCAGATTGTCGACGCAGACTCCGACGAGCTATTCAACTGGCCCTGGATCTATATGGAACACGGCAACGGCTGGAATCTCACCGAAGAGGAAGCTGCGCGGCTCCGCCGGTACCTGCTGAGGGGCGGTTTTCTGTTGTCGGATGACACGCATGGGGATTATGAATGGGAGTCGCTGGTCCGAGGTTTGGAGATGATCCTCCCCGGGCGGCCGATTGAAGATTTGAAGAACGGCGATGAAATTTTTCATGTGATGTACGATCTGAACGATAGAGTCCAGATCCATGGGACACGATTTATCTGGAATGGCTGGCCCTATGGACCCGACATGGTCGTGCCGAAATGGAGGGCCATCCGTGACGACAAAGGCCGCATCATAGTGGCCATCTGCCACAACTCAGACGTGGGTGACGCCTGGGAATGGGCAGATAGTCCTCACTATCCCGAGCAGGAAACCTCGCTGGCCTACCGAATCGGGATCAACTATATCCTCTTCGACATGACGCATTAATTTTTCCCGGGAAGAGTTGCCACCTGGATTTGCGGAGGCAGAAACAATTTTGATGGCGTCAAGCGATCGGGGCGAATTTGCGCCTGGCGAGATTGAGGTTGACGCGGCACATCTGAGGACGTATGTTTTGCGCAAAGTTTGGGATGAAATCAGAAATTCTCGATGGGCGTTCCTGGGACCGAAGGGGCGAGCGATTGATCGGCAATTAAAAAGGGAGATTAAATCGTGAGACACAAGGTCGATGGCAGAAGTTTCCGGTTTTTCTTGCCTCTCTTGCTGGCAGCGGCTGCGCCGATGTCCATCCTGGCGCAGAGTCTCCCGCCGGACGGGCCGGGAATCCCAACTATTGCGTTGACCGGTGGACCTGCCGTTGCCGAGCCGGCTCCGAATCCTCCCGATCAGCAATCTCAGTGGAACATGGAACTGGCGGGCTGGAGTGACCTTCAAGGCCGCTCGGCATACCAGCCGATCATCATTAACGAGGGGGGGCGTGAAATCGCGTACGTCGGGCACCACACCGGCAGCGCGATGAATCCGTTGACGGGCGTCGTGGAGCCTAACGGGACATCGATCGTGGATGTGACCGATCCCGCGAAGCCCAAGTACCTAGCCCATATTCCGGGCTCAACGGAAGCGGGCGAAGAGGCGGGCGGCGCGCAGATGGTGCGCGTCTGCAGCGGGAGCGTATTGCCGCATGGTGCGCGTGGCAAATGGTACTTGTTGCGGCCGCTCGGATCGAAGGCGCAGGAAATCTACGACGTCACCGATCCCGCGCACCCGGCACGTCTGACGCAAATTGTTGGGGACCTCGATCACACGCACAAGAACTGGTGGGAATGCGACACCGGGATCGCCTATCTCGTTGCGAATGCGCCGGCGGAAGGCTGGAAGGGTCAGCACATGAAGATTTACGACCTGAGCGATCCGGCCAAGCCCGTCTACATTCGAGACTTTGGACTACTCGGCCAGCAGCCAAACCCGACGTCGCACGAAGGCGTGGTGGAAGGCATCGCGATCCATGGAATGATTTCCGCCGGGACGGCCAAGAATCGGGTCTACGCAGCTTACGGGACGGGAGCGAACGGCGTCATTCAGATTCTGGATCGCAAGAAGCTGCTCACTGCCTTCGAGAATCCCAAAAAGCCGACGACGGAAGAAATGCTCGCGCCGCAGTTGGGATACTTGACGATGTCGCCTGATCAGGGAGCGCACACCACGTTTCCGATTTTTGGCGAGCCGATTCCCGGATTCCAGGGGCATGCCGCGCTGAAGAATCGGGACCTGCTGATCGTTCCGTCGGAATCGTCGAGAGGCGACCATTGCTCCCCTGGTCCCGCGGGAGACCGCGCAGGGCCGCACCTGGCGTTTCTTGTGGACATAAGCAATGAAGCCACGCCCTGGCCTCTTTCGACATTCCGCGTGCCGGAAACTCCCGGGGATTACTGCGGCAAGGGCGGGCGGTTCGGCACGCATTCGGTGGCCGAATCGTTTTATCCGCCGTACTACGGGAAGATCGCGATTTTTTCCTGGTTCAACGCGGGGACTCGCGTGTTTGATATTCGCGATCCTTTTGCCGTGCAAGAGGTTGCTTATTTCATTCCCGCTCCGAACAAAAACACGATGGCTTTCTGCCCTGAGGACGGAATCAGCCATCCAGCCGGAGATCCGAAGATCACCGCTGCTTGCCAGAAAGTGATTGAAACGAACAACGTCGAGGTGGACGATCGCGGGCTGATCTACAGCGCGGACCGGGCGGGGAGCGGGCTGCACATCATGCGGCTTACCGGGCATGCGAAGGAGATTGTGGCAGGGAAGTAAGTAGGACAGGCTTGAAGCCTGTCTGCATTTGATTCGGAAGCGCCAAAAGCAGACAGGCTTGAAGCCTGTCCTACTTTTCGTGATACACGTACTTGTTGTTGTCGCAGACGTACTCCGCGATTTCCCAGCCGGGTTTCAGATGGTAGGTTTGGGACGCGGTCCACGGTTTCGTGTACGCCTTTGTATCTTCGATCGTGAAATCGTCCACCAGAGTATCGTGATCGGCACGGTGGATGCGCTCGACGACATGCAGACCTTCCGAGTGCGGCAGGCCGACGTGATCGAGCCAGGTCACATCGTTGAATCCAATCGTGTCGACGACCAGCGTTTCGCCCTCCCATTTCCCGACGGAATCGCCATTGTAAGTGGGGTCGAGATCGTTGCGGTGTCCGCGATTCACGTGAATTTGGCGCAGCTGGTTTCCGGCCTCTACATAAATCAGTACCTTGTCCGGAACCTGGAAAATCTCCATGGGAAGAGGGACGAACATGAGGCGGGGGATTCCGTGAGGCAAGCAGGCTAAATTCGGGTCGTTTACCAAAGTGTTGGCTTTTTTGAATTGCGCTTCGCCCCAGGGCGTGAACGGGGGGGTGGTCCCCTTCGGAAATAATGCCGGCTGGAAATGGTCGATTATCCAGACTCCCGCAAGGTCGTGCACTCCTGTGGCTTTGTACGGATTCCCAGTCTGTGCAAAAATGGCGGGCAGGACGAAAAGAAAAACGGCGCCGATAACCATCGAAACTCGTATGCGATTTCGCACCATGAAACTCCTTCAAGGAAGCTGGATTGCGAGACGGCTTACCCGACGTGCGCGGAGAGTTCCTGGCCATTCGCAAACGCGATCTTATCGAGACGCATTACAGTTCTGCCGTCCTTGGCGCGATTTCCGTAAATCGTGATTACGTCGCCGGGCTTGACGGTATCTCGTTTCCAATTGACCCTGGCGAGCATTCCCAGACTGGCTAGTTCCGCTGTCCATTCCACTGCGTTGCCTTTGTCATCCTTGGCCTCAATGTATATATATGCGTGAGGATTGCTCCACTCGAATTTTGCGACCGTGCCTTTGATGGGAGTCACGGTGGTCATGTCATATTCGGCTGTCGAGTGGTGAGCCAAGACCGGACTCGACAGCAGGATTGCGCCCGCAGCGAGGGCAAAAAGAATCACGAACCGCCTGGTGTTCACTGCGATTCCTCCGGAAAAGGTGGAATTTTGCAGTTCTGAGTCTGGGAGGGAAAACATATGCCAGGGGTTTGTCGGTGTCAACTCCATTTGTTAAATCAATCCTTAAACTCGGGGGGGCACTGGCGGGACAGAATTGTGACCGCATGAACCGCGTGGGAAACCGCGGGCAGCATGCGTTGATTCTCACGGGAGAACGTGAGGTCGAGACTTGTTTTGTGTGCGGCTCGACATCATAATGGAGTTAGTTGCCATGCTCAGATTGAACGCACGAAAACTATTATTGTTAACTGCTCCCGGCCTTGGCTTTCTTGCAGCCGCGCTCGCGATCCATCCTCGAATCTCTGCCGCTGCTCCTGGCGACGACGCGAATCCGCCGGTGATTCGCTTCGTGAAAAATCCGGAATTGGCGCCGCCGCTTCAGGCGCAGGACCTGCTCGGAAAACCGGTGAACAAGGACAACTGGGCCGGTAAAGTTGTGATCGTGAATTTTTGGGCGACATGGTGCCCGCCCTGCCGCGAGGAAATTCCTGAACTTCTCGAGCTGAAAAAAGAATATAAGGACCGGCTGCAGATCGTCGGGATTTCCGAGGATGACGACCCGCCGGGAAGTGTGTTGAAGTTCGTGCGCCAGAAGGGGATGACGTATCCCATCGTGATGGCCACGCAGGGGTTGATCGACGCATATGGTGGCGTCCCCGCGCTGCCCACGTCGTTCCTGATTGATACGCAAGGCAGGGTTGTGCAGAAGCACAGCGGGTTGTACCCGATCGAGGGGTATGACCTCGAAATTCGCTCGCTGCTGGGCATGCCTACGAATGCGCGCGTCGAGACGTTTGTGGATCTGGGGCAGGTATTTCTGAAAAACGCCGCTAACGCAACGGAATTGCCCGGCGTCAGTTTCAAGAGTTTGAATGCCGAACAGAAAAAGCGCGCTCTGCGGCGTTTGAATTCGGAAAGCTGCACGTGCGGGTGCAAACTGACGCTTTCACAATGCCGCGTGAACGATAGCGAATGTCCGTACAGCGGGAAGCTGGCAGCCCAGGTCGTTAAAGAAGTTGCCGCCGGCGCGAAACCGGCGCGAACGCCGCCTGCGAAGGGAACGAGTACGATTACGCAATAAGTAGGACAGGCTTCAGCCTGTCGGTTTTGAATTCTTCACAGTTCAAACAAAACCAAACAGCCTGAAGCCTGTTCTACATGGAGGCACGACAACATGTTCGGACGTGGAGCGAGTTGCAATTCGTCAAGTGAAGTTGTGGCCCTTCCCGATCCTGCCGTAGACAATCCACTGGCTGCGGAAAAAGGGCGCGAGACAGCCGTCATCGCGGGCGGCTGCTTCTGGGGAATTCAGGCGGTGTTTGAACGGCTGAAGGGCATCCTCCACGCCACCTCGGGATACTCGGGAGGCGCGGCCAGCACGGCGACGTACGAGAAGGTGTGCTCGGGGCGCACCGGTCATGCGGAGTCCGTCGAAATTGTATTCGACCCTTCGCAGATTTCGTTCGGGAAAATCTTAAAAGTTTTCTTTTCCGTCGCGCACGATCCCACGCAACTTAACCAGCAAGGGCCCGACCGCGGCACGCAATATCGCTCCGCAATATTTTACGCGTCGGAAGACCAGAAGCGAATTAGCGAGGCTTACGTAAAACAACTGGACTCGGCCAAAGTGTTCCGGCAGCCCATCGTCACGCAGATTGTTCCGCTCGAAAAGTTTTATCCCGCCGAAGAGTATCACCAGGGGTACATGGATCTGCATCCGGAGAACATGTACATCGTGATGAACGATTATCCAAAAGTAGAAAATCTGCGCAAGCAATATCCGGCTCTGTTTGTGGACAAGAAATAAAGGAAGTTAAGGAAGTGAAGGATGTTAAGGAAGTAAAGGAACTTCAACGACTTCGGCGCCGCCTGTCTGCTATTTGAGCTTGTCGAGATCGTATTGCGTTTCCATCGCCTGTTGAAAGGGAAGCTCCACCTTAACGGCAACGGGACCAGGCCCGAATTGCCTGGCGTCAAAGCTCAAAAGAATCTCGCGTGTGAAAATCGAGCAATCCGTGGGAACCGGATAGGCGGTCTGACTAAAAGGATCGCAAGTCACCGTGTTGGTCACTTTCCGCGGCTCAATCGGTTTCGCTTGCGAAACTACGGCCAGGTACTTATCCGCCGGCGGCACGGGCCCCGAGTAATTGATCCGGATCGCAGTTACGATGCGCACGATGATCAGCCTTGGATTCGCACGATAGTCCTCTTCGGCCCGAAACCTGGTGTACTGCGTAGTCCGCAGAGTCCTCAACACGATTTGTTCATAGGGCGTTTGGAATTCGACTGATTGCACGTACGCGACCGGATTATTGGAAGGATACCGGAAGTCATGCTGGTACTGTTTGAGAAATTCCGCGAGTTCTTGGTGGTTGCTTGTCTGACCGAGAGAATATGCTCCTTGAATTTCTTCAGGTTGAAGAGATGTGTCAATGGCCAGCGCGTTCAGCGATAACAGGGCGCAGAAGGCCAGCGCAAATAACATGATTCGCTTTGCTCGGGCCGGTGCCAAAGCGATTCGGCATGCTCTTCCCAGTTTCATTACAGCTTAGTATACCGCCGAATTGGGAAGTCAAAACGCTCACACCTCGAAAATCGCAAAGGGTGGGCACCCGAAAAACAAAAACCGGAAGCCGCAGATGCGGCCTCCGGTTTTTTGAGATTGGCAGTGTTTAGTTGGCGAGCGGGTCGGGTCGCAACTGGAATTTTACGGCTTTGCTGGTTGTGCCTTTGCCGCCTTCGATGTGCCACGGGGTGCGCGTGGCGTAGGTGGACCAGAGTCCCTTGCCCTTCCAACCGGCGTTGGGATCGTCGATGCGGCCGTCCAGGCTCTTGGCGAAGAAGCCCATCGGGTAGGGAACTCGCAACACGACGAACTTGCCAGTCTTGGGGTCTAGGGCCTCAAGCGCGTCCATGCCGTTGCCGGTGGCGATCGGAATGTTCTTGCCCATTCCGAAAGTATCGAATTGATCGACCCAGTTGTAATAGTTCGTGTCGGCGCTGCCGTATTCCGTTTGGCCCTGGAAGTTCGGCCCAGGCGTGCGATAGAGCGTCCAGCCTTCGGGGCAGTGCTGGCCGGTGGCAGTGGGGCCATTGAGCGGGCCCTTGCATTTGCGGCGGTCAAAGCTGGCGAAGTGTCCGCTGGCGAGCACGGTCCAAACCACGCCGTCACGAGTGATGTCCATTCCGCGTGGTGAAAAGCCCTGTACGGGGGCTTTCGGATTGTTCCACGGCACTTCATAGATTTCCGCGAGCGAAGTGCGCGCTGGGTCCGACCCGGGAACGAGGCGAACGATGGAGCCGGGGAAGCCCAGCACCGTGCCCCAAATGGAGCCGTCCACCGGACTCGGGCTTACGCCGTAGAAGCCCACCTTGATGCGCATATCCTTGGTGGGATCCATTGGCTGGCCGGGCTCCGTGTATTCGTCCCGCTTGCCATTGCCGTTAGTGTCCAAAACGAATGGCGTCCAGCCCTGAGATTTTTGGGCGTCGTGGGTTTCGTCGAACATTTTTGTGTTCAACCAGCCGACGTTGTCGCCGCCGGGATTGCTGAACCAGAGAGTGTTGTTGGCGTCTTCGGCAAACATCAGGTGCTGCGAGCTGCTGCACATGTCGACGAGCGTCCACTTTCCCGTTTTCGGATCGTAAAAGTTCGTCTGACGCGAGCTATTCGCAAGCGGGAGCACCATCGCGGACTCATCGCTCGAGCCCTTTTTGCAGAAGTCCGGATTGGGGCGGTCGCGCGTGGCGGCTGCGGTCCAGATGCGGCCCTGCGAATCCATCATCAAGCTATGCGCTGTGGCGTGGGAAACCGCGACCTGCTCTTTCCCCCAATACGGCGAGGGCTCGAGCAGTTCTTCCGGCTCGGCCATTGGAGTGCCCGGTTTGTACGGGATTGCGATCTGCGTAAACGAGTTCTTGTTCGGATCGAGAACCGTGATGAAGTCCGAGCTGTCTTCATGGACGCCGTAGACGAGGCCGTTTGGATTGGAACTTGGATTCCGGCGATCGACGGAAATTTCATCGTGGAAATATTCTTTCGGAGTGGCCCAATCCCACTGGGTGATCACGACGTTGCGCTCCATGCCTTGCGGGCGCGGAGGAGCGGGCGGCAATTCGCCGTTCTTGATGCGGTCAGTCCAATCGGCATATTCCCTGAGCATGCGCTTGCGGCCGACGCGCGTGGCAACGGCGCTCATCATGCTGCCGACCTGCGCGGACTGTATTCGGCGATCCCAGGCAGCGTAAGAGGTGTCAAACGCGCCGAGGCTGGAAGGAATTGTGCGCGTGGCTTTGTCGCCGAGCTGGTGACAGGCCTCGCAGCCGTCGGTCTTCACGTTTTCAACCCAGGTTCCCTGATCCTTGATGCGCTCGGAGATGCCGTTTCCTTTGTCGCCTGTGCCGGGGAAATCGCTCTTCGGCGGAATGTGCAGCAGGGAATACCAGTAAGCGGCGGGATAATATTGCGCTGCTTCGTGCGCATCGGGCGCGATGACCGCAGTCAAATCGAGCATCTTGCCCGGCATCGCTTTCACTTTTGGAGAATCGACGAGGCCATAGCCGCGCACCCAGACGTCGTAATTCGCCTTCGGGAGCTGGGGAATCACGTAGCGGCCCTGATCGTCGGTCACTACAATCTTGCGATAGCCGGTGGGCAGATCTTTCGTCTCAGCGATCACCCACACTCCCGCTTCCGGGCCCTTCGAACTGGTGACTGTGCCTCCGATGTCGTCGGAGACAATTTTAATTTCCGCGGCGGGTTTTCCTGCCGAGCGTCCGGTGCGCGCGATTCCCAGGAATGCGGTGAGCGTGATTGCCACGATTCCGAGGTACGACATTTTCTTGTTCATATCGCTGATCTCCTTCGGCGGCTGGGACAAGGCCCGGGCATCCTCAATCGCAGATTGGCATGTTTGAGCAACAGTTTAAATCGAGGGCCGTGAGGAATCGTATGCCCAACCGAAACCATTGTCAATCGCATGGACTACGTGATCGACAACTTTAATGGCGTTGTTTCAATTGGAAGGAGGACAAGAGCATAAACCCGCACCCTTGCAGAAGGCACAGGTGTGCGGCACACGTTTCAGAGGCTGCGTAAAAAGGGCCCCACTCCTTTTGTCACTCCGAGCGGAGCGAGGAATCTCTCTTACTTTTCATGGAGTTAAATCGAAGAGAGATTCCTCGCTCCGCTCGGAATGACAAAATAAACTACTTTTTCCGCAGCCTGGTCAGGCCGTTATGGCATTCCGCCAAATTTAGAAGGCAAGGCCCGATAAAAAAACGCCCGGAGTCCACTTACGGCCTCCGGGCGTTTGGTTTGAAAACTAAATTAATTAATTCGCGAGCGGATCGGGGCGCAGCTGGAATTTTACTGCTTTGCTGGTTGTGCCCTTTCCACCTTCGATGTGCCAGGGTGCGCGCGTGGCGTAAGTGGACCACAAGCCACGGCCTTTCCAGCCAGTTTTTGGATCGTCGATTCGGCCATCCAGGCTCTTGGCGAAGAAGCCCATGGGGTAGGGAACACGCATCACGATGAACTTACCGGTAGAAGTATCCAGAACATCCAGCGCGTCCGTGTCATTGCCGGTAGCGACCGGTACGTTCTTTCCCATTCCGAGCGTATCGAACTCATCGACCCAGTTGTAGTAGTTCAAATCCGCGCTGCCGTATTCAGTGAGACCTTTGAAGCTTGGGCCGGGCGTGCGGTACAGGGTCCAGCCTTCCGGGCATTGCTTGCCGGTGGCGGCTGGGCCATTCAGCGGGCCTTTGCATTTGCGGCGGTCGAAGCTGGCAAAATGGCCGCTGGCGAGGACAGTCCAAACGACGCCATTCGTGTCGATGTCCAATCCCCGCGGTGAGAAGCCCTGCACGGCGGCTTTCGGTTCGTTCCAGGGAACTTCGTAATATTCTGCGAGTGCAGTCTTGGCTGGATCTGGTCCCGGGTTCAAGCGAACAATTCCTCCGGGGAAGCCGAGCACGGTCCCCCAAACCGACCCATCCGCAGGGCTGGGAATGATGCCGTAATATCCAACCTTGATCCGCGTGTCTTTCGTGGGGTCGGTTGGCTGGCCAGGTTCTGTGTAATCATCCCTCTTGCCATTTCCGTTTGTGTCCAGGATAAGAGGCGTCCAGCCTTGCGATTTCTGCGCGTCGTGAGTTTCGTCGAACATTTTCGTGTTCAACCATCCCACGTAGTCGGTGCCCGGATGTCCAATCCACAGCGTGTGATTTGCGTCATTGGCAAAATTCAAGTGCAGTGAGCTCGCGCACATGTCGACCAGAGTCCATTTTTTTGTCTTGGGGTCGTACACGTTCACCTGCCGGGAGCCCTTCTCGATCGGGAAAGCAATTGCCGACGCAAGGGGGGATCCCTGTTTGCAGAATGCGGGGTTGTCGTGGTCGCGTGTTTGGGAAGCAGTCCAAATTCTGCCCTGAGAATCCATCGCTAAACTGTGCGCCGCGGCTCGGGCTGTAGAGATCGCCTCGGATCCCCAATAGGGTGACGGTTCCAGCACTTCGGGGGGCTCAATGAGAGGAGTTCCTGGATTCGAGGGAATGGGAACCTCGGTAAACGAGTTCTTCGTTGGATCGAGAATCGTTAACAGATCTGTGCTTTCCTCATGGACACCATAGACCAGGCCGTTGGGGTTCATGGTGGGATTCCAGCGGTCCACTGTGATTTCGTCATGGAAATAGTCCTTTTGTCCGGACCAATCCCACTGGGTGATCACCACGTTTCGTTCCTTACCCTGCGGACGCGGCGGGACGGGCGGCAATTCGCCAGCCGCGATGCGATCCGTCCAGTCCGCATATTCCGTCAGGAGCCGCTTTTTTCCTGCTCGATTGGCTGACGTATTCATCGCGCTGCCAACCTGGCCCGACTGAATGCGCCGTTCCCACGCGGCATACGACGAATCGAATGCTCCGATTCCCTTGGGCAGCTCCCGCGTCGCCTTGTCGCCCAATTGGTGGCACGATTCGCACCCGTCAGTCTTCACCCATTCAACCCAATTTCCCTGATCCTTGAAGCGTTCGGAAATGCCGTTTCCTTTATCGCCGGTGCCGGGGAAATCGCTCTTCGGCGGAATGTGCAGCAGGGAATACCAGTAGGCGGCGGGATAATACTGCGCCGCATCGCGCGGATCGGAGGCGATGACCGCTGTCAAATCGAGCATCTTGCCAGGCATCGCTTTCACTTTTGGAGAGTCTACAAGGCCGTAGCCGCGCACCCAGACGTCGTAAGTCGCTTTTGGCAGTTGAGGAATCACGTAGCGGCCCTGATCGTCGGTCACAACGATCTTGCGATAACCGGTGGGAAAATCCTTTGTTTCCGCAATGACCCAGACTCCCGCTTCGGGGCCCTTCGAGCTGGTGACCACACCGCCAATGTCGTCGGCAACGATTTTAACTTCCGCGGCGGGCTTGCGCGCCGTGTGGCCCGTGCGCGCGATTCCCAACAATGCGGCGAGACTGATTGCCACGATTCCGAGGTACGACATTCTCTTGTTCATGACGGTTGATCTCCTTCGGCGGCTGGGCCAAGGCCAAGGCATCCTGAATCGAAGATTGGAATGTTGAACAACAGTTTAAATTGAGGGCCGTGAGGAATCGTATGCCGGGCCGAAACCATTGTCAATCGGTGGTTTGGAAAGGGTTTGCCAGGACTAAGGGCTGCAAAAGTCCGGCAGAGAAGAGAACACAAATCGGTGGTGACGGGGGGGGAGAGTTGAACGACAAGCCCATCTTGAAAACACGCAAGTTATTGAAAATCAAAAAGCGTGAAACGCCTGAACGTCGCAGAATTGAGGAAAACTGGAACGTAACTGGAACACGGAAATTCTTTCGCTTTATTATCGCCTTGTGGTACGATTGTGGGCGCGATGGATTGGTTTAACCACACCTCCAGCTTGGCTGCCTGGGTCACTATCATTCTCACGCTTATCCAGCTCTTCGTATTGCCCCTTTTTAAAAAAAACCTAAAATTTCGTTCGCGATCTCCTTTTAAAAAAATCTAAAGGGCGCGCGCGGGACGAGCAATTAGATTGCCAAACAAAACCAACTTGCCGTGATATAATTTTTCTTCGCCTAAATGGCGAACGATATGGTGCAGGGGGTCGTGAGCACCCGCGCCGCTCGACCGCGCGCTTACCTTGGTGACAAATCGTCAACGAGGAGCGACGTTCGAATCCGATTGATTTCCGTTCTTCGTTGACAAATCGGATGCAAGTGTAGGACTCGACCCCCTAATCACTTTCCTTCCTTCACACAAAATCCCACAAAATCTCACAATTTCTCACAACATTTCGGTTCTCCGGCTCGGGCCTTGGTGCTATAGATTTGCACATGACGAAACTCGCCAAGCACATCACGCAATTTGGGCTTCAATGGCTGCGCAAATGGCTTGAAGTCCGCTTGATGCCGCTGAATGTCTCGGTTTCTCGGCGGAGAGTAGAAATCACGAAAGACGGGTTAGTCATGATCGAAACCAGAATGAAATTTCAAAGAGGCGCGCAAAGCAAACCCTAATTTCCTGAGAGCTCAGGATTTTCGTCGTTGCCGCAACCGATTTATTGTCAGATGATTACGGACGCACTGGAACGTAACTGGAACACAACTTTTCCGAGCCGCCTAAAAGGCGCATTTTTATTGGCTTGGAGATGGTGCCGGGGGGAGAGTTGAACTCCCTACGCCGGTCTTTTCAGGGCCGCGCTCTACCGGTGAGCTACCCCGGCACTTCGGTAGACAAGAGATTGCACGGGCACTCGACCCTTGACACGACGGGAGAAAACCAGCCAGCATCGTGCCGGGAGGTGGTAGATGCTGGCATCGGCGGCAGATCTGCTCCGTTTCGTGTCGGAGTTTTCCGTTGGCGGCTTAGGCGGGATTGTAATTGTAACAGGGCTTTCACGGTGGCTCGGAGACCTGTGGTTGGGACGCATTCTGACCGGTCACAAGGCAAAATACGACAAAGAAATCGAGAAGCTCAAAGCGCGTTATGCGGAGAGCCTTGAAGGGTACAAAGCCACGCTGGATCATTCCAAGGATCTACTGAGGGCGCGGATTGAGAATTCTGTTCTTGTGACGCGAGCACAATTCGAAACCGAATTTGAGGCCTACAAGAGAATCTTTCTAGATTTGGCTGAAGTACGGTTGATGATGACTGTAATGCACCCAATGATAAGCGTCGCCCCTGAGGACGAAACCCGAGAAGACCGGTTCAAGGCGCTAGGCACAAAGCTTACAAAGCTCATTGAGGCCCACGATAAAGCTGTGAGGACAATTGAAAGCGTCGGGCCGTTTTACCCTAGCCTGATTTTCCAGAAACTAAATGAATGTTTGAGAGTAGTACGCGTCGAGGTCCTTAACGTTCAGACAGGCGGCGAGCGTACCTTTTCAGGGGATTGGAGCAGTCGGGGTGAAAAACAGGTCGACGAATTCTTAGGCCTCTATAATGAGGCCTCGGATGCGGTCCGTGTAAGACTTGCCTCACTTGCCATACTCCCGCAGACTTAATTTCTCGAGATACTCAGCCAAACGAGGAAGGCTCGGATGGTGCCGGGGGGGAGAGTTGAACTCCCTACGCCGGCCTTTTCAGGGCCGCGCTCTACCGGTGAGCTACCCCGGCGTTTCGGTAGACAGGAGATTGTACGAGTCGTGAGGGCTAGAAGCAAGTGAGAGCAATAGACTCGCGGCAGGAAGCTAGAGATTGGATGTTTGAGGTTGGACGGAAAAATCTCACGCAGGAGCGTCCACACCTGATTGCCAGTTCGGCGGTTGGGGTTTCTAACCCCAACATCCAGCTTCCAACCTCTATCTCATTGACTGATCGATTTCGCGAATCCAATCTTTTGCTTTCAGGACTTCGCGGGGCTTGGTGCCGTCGGGGGGGCCGACGATGCCGTCTTTTTCCATAATGTCGATCAGGCGGGCGGCGCGGCCGTAGCCGATGCGCAGGCGGCGTTGCAAGGTGGACGTGGAGGCGCGGCCGGCCTCGCAGACGACTCGAACGGCTTCCTGGTAGAGATCGTCGTCGACGGCTTCTCCTTCCGATTCACCTTCGGGGCCCGCGGCGTTTTCATCTTTTGGAGCTTCGAGCAGGCGCTCGTTGTAGACGGCCTTGGCCTGCGAGCGCCAGTGATCGCACACGGCTGAGATTTCGTCTTCAGTGACGAAGGGGCCGTGCATGCGGTTGAGGCGCGCGGAGCCAGCCGGCAAATAAAGCATGTCGCCGCGGCCGAGGAGCGATTCCGCGCCGTTGGCGTCGAGAATTGTGCGCGAGTCAACTTTGCTGGCCACTCGGAACGAAATGCGGGCGGGGAAGTTGGCCTTGATCAATCCGGTGATGACGTCGACCGAGGGTCGCTGAGTGGCGAGGATGAGGTGGATGCCGACGGCGCGCGCCATCTGCGCGAGGCGCGTGATCGATTCCTCGACGTTGGTGGTGTCCACCATCATCAGGTCTGCCAACTCATCGATGACGATTACGATGTAGGGCAGCGGCTTGTGGTCCGAATTGTCGGTTTCGTCGAAGAGCGAGAGCGACTGGCCCTTCTGGAACGTGCGGTTGTACTGATCGATGTTGCGGACGCCGCGCGCGGCGAGCAGCTTGAGGCGCGATTCCATCTCGCGGGTGGCGTTGCGCAAAACATTTGACGCGACTTTGGGATCGGTGACGACCGGAGCCAGCAGGTGCGGGATGTCTTCGTAAAGGCCGAGCTCCAGCCGCTTCGGATCGATCAATATGATTTTCAGTTCATCGGGCGTGCCCTTGTAAAGCATCGAGAGAATCAAGGAGTTGAGGAAGACGCTCTTGCCCGTTCCCGTCGATCCGGCAATGAGCAGGTGGGGCATTTGAGATAGATCGGAAACGCGGTTGCGTCCGATCAGGTCTTTGCCGAGAGCCAGCGTCATTTTGGAGGGCGAATTTACGAACTCGGCGGATTCGATTTGTTCGCGCAGGGCGATGGTTTGCCGATTTGCATTGGGGACTTCGATGCCCACCGTCGATTTGCCGGGAATGCGCTCGATGAGAATGGATTCCGCCTTGAGCGCTAGGCAAAGGTCGTCCGCAAGGCCTGTGATGCGGCTGTACTTAATTCCAGCTTCGGGCTTGAATTCGTAAGTGGTCACCACGGGGCCGGGATTGATCTGGGTCACGCGGCCGCTGACTTCAAACTCTTGGAACTTCTGTTCGATTGCGTGCGCGCATTCCTTGAGTTCATCCTCTTCGATTTTCTCGTGCCGCGGAGCGGGGCGAAGCAAATCGGGGGAGGGAAGGCGGAAGCTGGTCGCGCCTTTGGCAATTTTCGGCGAAGAGGGCTGCTTGGACTGCGACTTCTTTTCCTCCACATTGCGGAAAATGATCGAGCGCGGGCTCTCGGATTCTTCCGACTCCGATTCTTCGCGCTCGTCCTGCTCTGCGACGGCGCTGCCATCTACTTCTGCCACGGATTGCGAGGGGATCGGAGGGCGGCCCTGCAACTTGATTTCGGCGAGGCGCTTTTGCATGCGCCGCTCCTCGCGTTCCTCGCGCCAGATGGCAATGCGCTCCTTGAACGGGCTGATCACGTTCAATCTGCTAAGCGGGCCGCGCAGCGTTTCGTGCGTCTCGATAAATGAAAATTTTGTGGTCAGGAACAGCGCGACAAAAAAGATGGCCAGGGCGACGAGGTTGGCTCCCACAGTGTTGAATCCGGCCCGCAATCCTTCCGAGACCAGATGGCCCAGCAGACCTCCCGGAGGGATTGCGCCGCGAACTTCGGGGACATGCCATAGCGTGAGCATCGCGGGAAGCATCAGCACCAGCAGGGAGTAGCCCACGATCTTGATGAGCGGGGATTCCAGGAATTCGCTGCGGAACCATCGAGATCCAATGACAAACATTCCGATCGGCAGCAAGAACGCCGCATAGCCGAAGCCCTGAAACAACAAGTCCGCGCCGTAGGCGCCGACCGGGCCAATCCAATTCCGTGCGGAATGCAGCTGGGAGGATTCCGCGGAAACATTGAACGACGGATCGTGAGGGCTGTAGGAAATCAGTGCCAGCGCCACCAGAATGGCGATCGTCATGCCGACAAAGCCAATCAATTCATTGAGACGGTGATTCTCAGTTGGAGTAAGAACGCGCACGAATGTCTCCTCGAAATAGGGGGAAGGTGCTCGTCGCAGGAAGGGTGCGCGGGCGCTGGCGCGCGGATCCCATCTGGAAGTGCACGAGCAACGCAACGACTATACCAAAGGCCGGGCGGCTGGCAAGTGGGATATCAAGCGTACGTTGTGGGACGGTTACGGAGGAGCAATTGTTTGTCAATTGCCCTTAAACGCTGCGGATCGAAACCAACGAAGGTTCTAATATTAGGCTATGAGGAGGCACACGATTGGGTGAATCTAGTGTGCGTCCTTTTCGCTGATGGAGCCGCCGAGCAATTTGTTGTACTCCGAAAATTCCGACGGCGAACAAATAAACTCGTGGACATCGACGGTGGGCGCCTGCAAATTGAAAGGCATCCTGTCAAGGGCAACCCACGGTTTCGAATACATCTTGGGATCGTCGATGGTGACGGTTAGCTCCAAATGATCGCGATCCGCGCGGTGGAAACGCTCCTCGACGCGCAAATCGGCGCTGTGCGGGCGGCCCGCTCGATCGATCCAGGTTCTTTCATCCGTCCCAGTGGTCTCGACGACGAACGTGTAATCATCCACCCATTTGCCAACGGAATAGCCGTACCATCTCGGCTCGGGATTTTTGGGAAGATCCCGGCCGTCGGTCCAGATCACGCGCCAGACTCTGCCGTAGGTGTACAGCATCACCACGGACTGCGCCGTCTGAAGAATCTGAGTGGTTCTCAGTTCGTAGAGGTCCTCGCGAGGGAATCCCTGTGGATCACAGGAAAACACGGGGTCATTTGTCTCAGTAGGGAGAACGCTTCTGATTCCGTTGCTTGGCTTCGTGAGCTTTAGCGCTTCCAGCCCTTCGGCAGTGTATGGCAACTTATGTTCCGGCTTGCCGTCATCCGGGAATGCACCCGCGCCGAGTGGCTGAATACCGACGATATCCGGCGGGTCCCAAATACCTGAAATGTCATGCCGTGGAGCGGGCTCCGGCTTCTGATTTTTCGCAAGAGGGATTATCGGACGTCCCCAACCGTCAAGCCCTGGAACAGTGGGGGCCGGCGATCGTGGCTTGTCGGTCTGAGAATGCATCCCAGGCGAGAAGATTAACGCTGCAAGGGCAATTTCCGCGGCAACAAGGCGTTTTAGCATCGTGGGGACCCTTTCGAACGTCCTAAGCGGCTTCTACATAGGCCAGTAGCACAGCCCTCTTGGCTGTGTGCTTTTATTACGCGATGCAAAAACCGCCCAGCCGAGAGTGGCTGTGCTACTAAAACGGGTGCAGCTTGCCTCACCACTATTTGGCGGAATCTTCCGGTTTGACTTCGGTGGCAGGGTTTATGCGGCCTGCCAGCTTTTGGCCATTTGAGAGCACGACCTCGACTATGCGACCGATCGGTTTGCCGTTCTTGACGGGCAGCACTGTGACGGTCACTTGATCCCCGGGCTTCATGGAATCCTTGGTCCAGCCCTGGCGCGTCATGGTCGTGGGATTTTCAGTCTCCGCGCCCCAATGCACAACTTGGCCGTGATCATCGGTCACGTCCAGCTGAAGCACGCAATGTGGATTGGCCCAGAAGAATTGCGTAACGGTCCCCTTGATGGTGACCTTCTTGTCCGTGTCGTACGCTGCGTAGCCGTGGTGCGCGAACGACGGAAGAGAGAAGACCGAAGCTCCCATAGCGAGAGCAAAAATCATCAGGCATTTGCCTTTCAAGAGTCGCCTCCTTACTCCGGCGGGGACAAGACCCGCATTCTTATTGGGAAATTCCGCAATGATCCAAGTAAACCACTTATACACCTGAGGCACGTTCGGGTAAACCAGATTGTTCGCAGAGGAATTGAAAAAGCGGGGAAACAGCCCGGGATCCGGTTTGCGATGCCGTCGCGGTATGGACGCTTATCCAGAATCGAAAATACTGCAATTTCGCGGATATTTGTTCGGACATTCGTTTAGTATTTGTTGGCGGGATCGGGGCTTGAACCGTTGAGGGTTAGAGATGCGGATTAAATTCGGCTTGTTGACGATGATTATTTTTGCGGCGACGTATGATCCGGGAAGTGTGATCGCTGCGCCCGCACGGAGAACGGCAGCGGTGGCGCTTGCAGGCCGTGTGAGTTCGGATGCCGAAGGGGCGATGGAAGGTGTGCTGGTCAGAGCGAAGGGCGAAGGCAAGACGATCAGCGTCACTGTAGTCACCGACCACGAGGGACGCTACTCATTTCCGGCGAGCAGGCTCACCCCCGGCAAATACAACATTGATATCCGTGCGGTTGGGTACGACGTTGCGAGTCCAGTGTCTGTCGAGGTGGGCGCAGGCGCTATTTCCCGCGCAGACTTGAAGCTGGTGAAGACCGAAAATCTTATTCCGCAGCTCACCAGCTCCGAATGGTTACTTAGCGTCCCGGGAACGGAGGCGCAGAAGAATCAGCTATTCCGGTGCGCCGCTTGCCACTCGCTCGCGCCGATTGTGCAGAGCACTTACGATGAGAAAGGGTGGCTTACCACCTTTGCGCGGATGAGAAGTTATTCCGAGCAGGCTGTTCTGGAACATCCCGTCTTCTTGCCGTACAAAGTCTCCGTTCAGCCGGACACGGAATTCGCGAAATACTTGAGCACGATCAATCTGAGTTCGACGAACGAATGGAAATATGAGCTGCGAACACTGCCGCGTCCAAAAGGCAGAGCCACGCGCGTCATCGTAACCGAATACGATTTGCCCGATCCCGGACGCCTGCCGCACGACGCCGACCTCGATGATAAGGGAATGGTCTGGTACAACGATTTTCGTGAACCGTTGATCGGCCGCCTGGACCCGCGAACCGGCGAGACCAAAGAATGGCGCATGCCGCCGCTGAAGCCGGATTTTCCCGAAGGCACTCTTTCCATTGAGTTCAATCGCGACGGCTACTTGTGGATTCCACGATTCCGCCAGGGGGGATACACCCGGTTTGATCCGCGGACGGAGGAATTCAAGACGTGGCTGGTGCCGCCGGCGTTTAACGACGCGCGTTCGATCCAGCCGCAAGTCGCCGCCGCGCCGGATGGGACCGCGTGGTTTCCGGGGGGCGAGAGCCTTCTGATTTTTAAGGTCGATCCGGCAACGAACTTGGTGAGCGAATATCCGATGTATCCGGATTACCATCCCGATGAGAAAAGCTCCGGCATCATTCAATTCGCCTACAACGCGACGCCTGCCGGACACTCCACGTATGGGCTTGCGGCCGACTCGAAATCGAACATATACATTTGCGATATTGTCGGAGGGAATATCGGAAAGATCGACGGGAAGACGGGGAAAGTGACTTTATACAAAACGCCTACTTTGAATTCCGGGCCGCGCCGCGTGTCGGTGGATTCGCAGGACCGCGTCTGGTTTGGCGAGTATTATGCGAATAAGCTCGGAATGTTTGATCCGAAAACGGAGCAGTTCAAGGAATGGACTGCGCCGACACCCTGGGTGGGCCCTTATCCCGCTAAGACAGACAAAAACGGCGACGCCTGGACAGCTGGAATGAGTACTGACCTTATCCTTCGCCTCGACCCCAAGTCGGGCAAATTTACTGAGTACATGCTGCCGACAGTGGATGCGAATGTCCGGCACATCGATGTGGACAATTCTGGGTCTCCGGTCGCGGTTTGGGTTGCGGAAGTACATCGGGGGAAAATCGCAAAGATTGAGCCGCTCGATTGAGTTCAGTTAGCACAGATTTCACAGACTGCGGAAAAAGTGGCACAGCCACTCTTGGCTGTGCGGTTTTCTCGACCTCAGCAAATTGGAGATGCGAAAGAAAGCGAAAAGCGCACAGCCAAGAGTGGCTGTGCTACTAAATCGTTGACGGGTTCGTTCACCAGGGGTATAGAGTTTGCCAGTAACTATTCATGTGGACAAAAGATGAAAGGGGAAAAGGATCCATGAAAACGAACCATAAGATAGTGTTGGCGGTGCTCGTTGGCGCGGTGATCGGCATCGCGGGCGCCACGGCGATTCACGCGCGGCAAATGAAGATGTTGCCGGGCTACGCGATCGCGGAGGTCGATGTTACAGATGCAGCCACGTTTCAGAAATACGCCGAAAAAGCGCCGGGGACAATCGCGCAGTACGGCGGCCACTACATTATCCGCGGGGGGAAGTTCGATTCCATCGAGGGCGACGCTCCGAAGCGCTTCGTGGTGATCCAATTCGACAGCGTGGAAAAGGCTAAAGCTTGGGAAGATTCGCCCGAATACAACGCCATCAAGCCGATTCGGCACAGTTCGGCGAAGAGCCGCGTGTTTATCATAGAAGGCTATGGCGGAAAGTAGCCGCGCTGCCGGAAACAAATCTGAACGGCTGAACTGTAACCTTCCGTTGAGGAGCAGTTCGATGCACGAAGCGATCCGTGCATTGGTTTGCGCAATGCTGCCCCTGGCTGCGGGAGTGCTTCTTTCCCTTTCCGCAAGCGCGCAACAGGCGCCACAGGAATTGCAACCGCCTGCTACCGAAAAAGTTCTTTTGCAGGTGCATGCCACGGGTGATCAGATCTATTCCTGCAAGGCAGACGGGGGGCAATTTGGCTGGACTCTGAAGGCGCCGGAGGCCCAGCTTTTCGACAAAAGCGGCAAGCCGTTCGGCAAGCATTTTGCCGGGCCGTCGTGG
>Ga0210409_10000942_pt1 | contig 41337 bp, 43 predicted proteins | sample IncBWH17MmetaG_FD_161649 | JGI IMG/M metagenome (GOLD analysis project Ga0210409, IMG submission 161649) | Forest soil microbial communities from Barre Woods Harvard Forest LTER site, Petersham, Massachusetts, United States - Inc-BW-H-17-M | ecosystem: Environmental > Terrestrial > Soil >... | reverse complement strand
CCATCACCTTCGTCAAGGCCGCCGTCAAGGTCGTCTTGCCATGATCCACATGCCCAATCGTCCCCACGTTCACGTGCGGCTTCGTTCGCTCAAACTTCCCCTTCGACACGGCAAGTACCTCGTAAAAAATTTAAAAACCTGGAGCCCACGAACGGGATCGAACCGTTGACCTCGTCCTTACCAAGGACGTGCTCTACCAACTGAGCTACGTGGGCCGATCCATATTGGAGCGGGTGATGGGAATCGAACCCACGTGATCAGCTTGGAAGGCTGACGTTCTACCATTGAACTACACCCGCACTCCCCTGGAAGCCAATGGCACGAACCCTACCTTCGCTGGTGGAGGGGGTAGGATTCGAACCTACGAAGGCATAAGCCAGCAGATTTACAGTCTGCCCCCGTTGGCCGCTTGGGTACCCCTCCCTAAAATGAGCCGCGTATTTTGCGGTGCGAGGCACGCAGTGTCAATGTCAAGTCGGGTCCTTTCCTTGAGAGCACATGGCCTCTTGATACTATCGTAAGATATATATATCATAAGACATATCTTAAAACGTATCAGGAGATATTCGTGCATTCCTGCATCCATCATCATTTCGGGCGTTTTCGCGGTCACCACGTTCACGGCTTCGGATTTTTTGGCAAAGGGTCCATGGAGGGCGGCGGCATGGGCGGCCGCGGCTTCGGCATGGGCCGAAAACTGGGGTCCGCCGATCTGCAGCTTCTTATATTGAGGCTGCTGGACGAGAAGCCCAGCCACGGCTACGAAATAATCAAGGCGCTGGACGAGCATTCCAACGGTTTCTACGTACCCAGCCCGGGGATGGTGTATCCGGCGCTAACCTACCTCGAAGAACTTGGGTTTGCCACGGTCGAAGCCGTGGGCGCGCGCAAGCAATACCACATCAGCGCCGCGGGCAAAGAGCACTTGGAGAAGAACCGCGCCGCTGCCGATGCGCTGTTCGCACAATTCGGCCGCATCGGCGAGCGCATGGATCGCGTGCGGCGTGCGCTGGATGCCGAGGATGCCGGCGAGGAATCCAGCGCCGACCGCGAGCGCCGCGGCTCCAAGGAACTGCTTCGCGCCAGGCGCGATCTTAAACTTGCGCTGCTCGACAAATGGAACAGCTCGCGCGAGGAGCAACTGCGCATCGCGGAGATCTTGAAACGCGCGGCCGCTGAAATCTCAAGCCAGTAGCGCTACTGCAAATGCGACTCGAACAATCGATAGATGCGCTTGTATTCATCGAGCCACGAGTCGGCGTTGCTGAAGCCGTGGCGATCCAACGGATACGGTGAAATCGTAAAATTATCCTTGTGCAGTTCGATCAGGCGTTCATACAGGCGCATTGAATCCTCGAACAGCACATTGTCATCGATCACACCGTGGCAGATCAGCAGGGCGTCAGACAGGCCGCCGGCGAATTCGATCGGCGACGAGCGCGCGTATGCGATCGGGTCGATTTGCGGATCGTTGAGAATGCCTGAGGTGTATCCGCGGTCGTACTGCATCCAGTCCGTGACCGGACGCAGCGCAGCGCCGGCCGCAAATTCACCAGGCGCCCGGAACAGCGCCATCAGCGCCATGAACCCGCCGTAGGAACCGCCGTAAACGCCCACCCGCTTCGGATCGACGCCCATGTGCTCCACCAGCCACTTCTTGCCGTCGAGCATATCCTCCAATTCCGGATGTCCCATCTGCCGGTAAATTGCGGTGCGCCAGTCGCGCCCGTAACCAGCCGAGGCGCGGTAGTCGAGATCGAGAACCACATAGCCCTTGTGCGCCAGCAGATTGTGGAACATCTGCTCGCGGAAATAGTACGAGTAGCGCAGATGCACGTCCTGCGTATAGCCGGCACCGTGTATGAATAGCACCGCCGGATTGTTTGCGGGCGCCGCGGCGTTCGCATCGCGGTAAAGCTTTGCGTAGATTCCGCCGTCAAAATGGGTCGACGGAATCTTCACGATTTCCGGCTCGATCCAGGTCATGGATTTGTATTCGGCGGAACGCGTATCGGTCAATTCGCGAGGACTATCGGAGCCGTCGGTATTCCCGACCGCAATCTGCGAGCGCACATAGGGCGAGGAATGGGTGACCAGCAGCCGTTTGCCGGCGCGATCCAGTGCGATCTTCTCGACTCCTTGAAGTCGCGTCAGGCGCTGCAGCGCCCCGCCGTTGCTCGCCACACGATAAACATCGTAGCTGGAAGGCGCCTGTTCATTGCTCAGCACGTAAAACCAGCGGCCATCTTCGGACAGCACCGCATCGGACACCTCGAATGCGCCATGCGTCAGTGCCTTAGGCTGGCCATTCAAGGCCTTGGTATACAAATGCACATAGCCGGACTCTTCGGACTGATACCAAAGCGAGCGATTGTCGTTCAGCCAGCCGTATTCATTGAAGCGCTCGTTGACCCATGCGCCATCGGTCAAGCGATGCTGCGGCACCAGCACGAACGAGCCCAGGTCAACGCTGACTATCCAGCGATCCTTGTTGTCGATCGAGAACAGTTCGATGCCGAGAGCCCCGCCGTCGCCGCTCCACTTGGGCCCCGCACTGGGGAAATCTGGTTCTTCGCTCACTGCCCACACGCCGCGAGCCTTCTTCTCGACGGCGGCGCCGGAGAGTTGCGGAGCGGCCGCAGACTTGGGATCGGTCGCAGGCTTCGCCTTGGCATTTTCTTCGCGCACCGCCTTCAATGGGTCGTCGTAGATTCCCGGCAGCTTGTCGAGATTAAGCGGGTGCGCCGTATGGTCGACAAGATTGAGCAGCACGAAGGATTGCGGCGCCGGTGGATTGCGGCCAACACGCAGGCGCTCCGTCTCGAATTCCTCATAGCCCGATTCGGTTACATAGCGGGTGAGCTTGCCCTCCCGGCCTCGCTCGTAGGACTTAGGCTCGGTGATCACGAGCAGCCAGCGCCCGTCAGGAGCGAGTTCGGTATCCCGAACAGTGACCTCGTCGCCGAGATAAAACGGCAGCACCGGTCGCGTCGCGTCCCCTTTCTGCAGCGCCTCGTTGTGTGCTCTGGTTATTTCGGTCTCGTCATGCGATTTCTTCAAGGTCGAGAACGTGTGCAATTGCATATCCCGCATATCATCGGGTTTGGGCGGCGCGTGCGGATCTTTTTCGGCCTTGACGATGGCCGCCGCCGCCGAAACTCCGCTGCCAAAGTCGTGCACGAACCAATCATTGGCGGCGCGATAGCTCAGCAGCTTGCCGTCCTCAGAAAAACGGGGAGCGCTCTCTGTCTGCGACGTGCGCGTGATCTGCGTCAATCGGCCGGTGGCAAGATCGCGCACGAAAATATCGCCATTGCGCACGAATGCGGCGCGCTTGCCGGCACGGTCGTAGATCGCCGGCGCATCCGCGACCGCCATCGCGGCCGCGTCCACGATCTGGTCCTTGCGGCTGGCAGGATCGAGCCGATGCAGATCGACGATCGGCGAGCCACCGCGCTTCAACCAGTAGTACACCATTGCGCCGTCCGCCGACCAATAAGCATCCCGCACCGGTGGACCGATCCAATCCGGGTCCGCCATGATTTTTTCCAGGGTAATGTTGGATTGCGCCGAAGAGGCGCCGATGCTTGAAGAACCAACCGCGAGGCTCGTCAGAGAAATCAATAACAAGCAGTATTTCATGAGATTCCCGCCATCCGAATCCCGCGTATCCTACCTTATCGATTCGCGCGCTACGGCAGTCCGTGCAGCCTATGCGTAGTCATCGATGCGCGACTTGGGCGGCCGCGGCGCGGCAGCGGGGTCCTTACTTTCCACGGCTGGCGGCGCGGGAGCGGCGGGGCGCTGCTGGTCGGAACGCGAGCCGCGCTCTCGATCATCCTTGGAGGATCGCCGGTCCGCTATCGGCAGGGCAGGATATAGTCCGGAGTTGCTCAACCGGTCAACTTCACTCATGGCGCAACCTGGCTGTCGGGCTTGGGTTTGATCAAAACGGTGTTCTCCAACGCAGTGGGCGCCACGCGGTACAGCAGCCGATCGGTGGCGCTGCCCGCATCGGCGGTCTCGACCCCGGGCGCTGTGACCGCCGCGGTGGATTCGCCCGCGGATTTTGGCGTGACGGCGTTGCCCGGCGACACCGCCTCCAAAACCAGAACGGCAACGCGTCGATTGGCGTTGCGTCCCTCGCTCGTGTCGTTTGCCTGGCGCGGACGAAATTCCCCGAAGCCGACGATCTCGAGCCGCAACGGTTCGATGCCCTGCTTGGTGAACTGATGCACGACGCTGGCGGCGCGCGCCGCCGACAACTCCCAATTGGACGGAAAGGCGCTGGTGTGTATCGGCCTGTCGTCCGTATGTCCTTCGACCCGGATGGGATTGGGAAAGGGCTTCAAGACTTCCGCGAGTTTGTCCAGTACCGATTCGGCGGCCGGCGAGAATGCGCCCGATCCGCTCGGAAACAGGATGTCGGTGTTGATCTCGATTTCCAGCCACATGTTCTCGCGCCGCACGGTGACCAGTTTGGCATCGATGAGCGCCTGCATCGCGTCCTGCACTTCACGCTCCAGGCGAATCAATGCGCCGCCAGAATCCGCGGCGCCGCGCCGGATCGGCACCGGCGAGACGGTGCCGGCGCCGGCGTTCGTTTTCTGCTCCTTGATCTTCATCAGGGTGGTGGGCGATATGCCCACCAATGGCTTGTCGCCGCCTTTGCCGGGCTCCTTGTCGCCGATATTCAAGGGCTGCATGCTCTTCGGCGCGCCGTTGAATGCCGCAATCATCGCGTCGGACAGGACTCGAAACTTCCCCTCGTTCACCGACGACATCGCGTACATCACCGTAAACAGCGCGAATAGCAGGGTTACCAGGTCGCCGTAGGGAATGGCCCAGGCTTCGTGGTTCACATGTTCTTCGTGCTTTTTCTTACGAGCCATGGCGCCTCAATCAATGGTGAAAATAGCCTTGAAGCTTCGACTCGATATTGCGCGGATTCTCCCCCTGCGCGATGGCGATGAGGCCTTCGATCACCATGTTGCGTACCTGCGATTGGTCGTGAATCACCGACTTCAACTTATTGCCCATGGGCAGGAACAGGAGGTTGGCGAAGGCAATACCATAGATGGTGGCAATGAAGGCCGCGGCGATGCCGTGGCCCAGCTTGGAGGGATCGTTCAGGTTCTGCATGACCGCCATCAATCCCATGACCGCGCCGATGATGCCGAGCGTCGGGGAGTAGACGCCCATTGACTCGAAAACCTTGGCGGCCTGCGTGTCGAAATGTTCCATGGTGTCCAATTCGATTTCCATGCTGGAACGGATCGCATCCGGTTCGCCGCCGTCGACCAAGGATTGCAGGCCTTTTTTCAAGAATTCATCCTGCTCGCCCTCGACCGCGGACTCCAAACCCAGCAACCCCTGCTTGCGGGCGATGTTGCTCCATTCGACGATCTTTTCGATCATGGCGGCGGGATTGTTGACCGGCGGCTTGAACACCCAGGAGACGATTTTCCAGGCGCGCAAAAAGGTGGCCATCGGCGTCTGCACCAGGCTGGCGGCAAGCGTACCGACGACGACAATGACAAAGGCGGCGCTGCCGACCAGCGCGCCGGCACTGCTGCCCTTGAGGATCGCGCCGCCGATAATTGCTATGAGCGCGAGCACAATGCCGACGATGCTTAGGATGTCCATTCAATCAGTCTGGCGCCAGCCACTCCGCTAAACGCGCGCGCAAGCGCACCAACGCCTGGCCGTGAATCTGACATACACGCGATTCCGAGACCTCGAGCACCTCGCCGATTTCGCGCAGATTCATGTCCTCGTCGTAATACAGCGAAAGCACCAGTTTTTCGCGCTCCGGCAGCTGGTTGACGGCAGAGCCGAGGGCTGTGCGAAATCCGGCATCCTCGATGTCGTCGAACGGACCCGGCCGTTCATCGCGCGCGTGGTCCGCCGGGCTCGATTCATCTTCGCTCGAGCCCATTTGATCGAAACTGAACAGCCGGCAACTCGCGGCGTCCTGCACCAGCTTGTGATACTCCTCGATGGATACGCCGAGGCCGTCGGCGATGTCTGTCGGACTCGCATCCTGGCCTTTGGCGTTTTCGATCTTGCGGATAACGTCGGCCATCGCGCGCATGTTTCGATGCACCGAGCGCGGCGTCCAGTCGGATTTGCGCACCTCGTCGAGCATGGCTCCGCGTATCCGTATGCCGGCGTAGGTTTCGAAATTGGCGCCCTTGGTGGCGGAGTAGTGCTTTGCCGCGTCCAACAAACCGATCATGCCGGACTGAATCAAATCATCGACTTCCACGTTCGGCGGCATGCGGCTAACCAGGTGGTAGGCTATACGCTTGACCAAATCGGCGTGCCGCAGCACCAGTTCTTGCTGCGGCACCTGATCGACAGGACCTTGGTCCTCCGCAGTCGGTTTCGCGCTGCGTTTCTGGGTATTCAGGTACTGTGTGCTTGCTCTCATTGCAATACCGTCGCGGAGGCGATCCGGGCCCCCACCATTCGTTCGACAAAGAACTCCAGGTGACCGCGTGCCCCTTGAGGCACAGACCACTTATCGGCTTTGCAGGCCAGATTCTTGAGTGCAATGGACGAAATTGATGCCGGGTAGGCATCCACCACCGCCGTTTGCAGTTGCACCGCCCGGCGCAGGTAGTTGTCAAACGGTACGGAACCGGCGAACTCGAGCGTCACATTGAGAAATCGGTCACAGACCCGGGAAATTTTCTGGAACAGGTTCGGACCCTCCCCCGAGCGGCGCGTCTGATTTGCCAGAATTTGAAACCGCTGCACGCCGTGTTCGCGGCTCAATACCTTTATCAAGGCGTAGGCATCCGTGATCGAGGCGGGTTCGTCGCAAACCACGACCACCACGTGATGCGCGGCCTGGCTGAAGGACATGACACTGTCGTTCAGCCCCGCCGCGGTGTCGACCACGAGCACCTCAACCCGGTGATACAAGTCGCTGAACGCGCGGATGATGCCCGCGTGCTCGGCAGACGACAGGGTTGCCATGCGTTTGACGCCGGAAGCGGCCGGCACGATCTGCAGACCATGGGGCCCGGTGACGATGGCGTCTTCCAATGTGCAATCGCCTCTGATCACGTGACCCAGGTGGAAGCGGGTGTGCAGGCCCAGTACCACGTCCACATTGGCGAGCCCCAGGTCCGCGTCCACCAGCATGACGTCGCGCCCCTGCGCTGCAATGGACACGGCCAGGTTGGCGGATACCGTGGTCTTGCCGACCCCTCCCTTGCCGCCGGTGACGGCGATGACCTTCACCGGGCGGGTCGAGTTGAGTTCCGCCATGGCATCGAGTCGATCTGGCGAAAGTCTGTTATTACGCATGGACATGTCCTCGATTTGGATTGCTCGCAAGATGCACTTCGCTGCGCAGCGGCATGGCCCGCTCCTTGAGCGCCAGCGCGGCGCGCGCCAGCCAAACCCGCTTGCCATGAGCCGCGTGCAGGTCCGCCGGTATCCGCTGTCCGTCGCAGAGATAGGCGATTTGCAGACGGTGACGGAGCGCCGCGGATATCACGGCGCCCAAACTCGCCGCCTCATCGACTTTGGTGATGATGCACGCCGCCGGCGTCGCTCTCGCGAACGCCCTTACTATTTCGTCGAGCGCATGAGCCTCGCCATGCGCGGGAAGCGCCAGAAGAATTCGCGCGAGGGGGGCGCCCGACTTCAGCGCAGCCAGTTGTTCAACCAGCCGAAAATCTCGCGGCCCCATGCCCGCGGTATCGATCAGTACCAATTTTTTGGATTTGAGCTGCTGCAGCACCAGAGCCAGTTCCTTGCCGCTGTTCGCGGCATGCAATGGCACTCCGACGGCGCGCGCGAACGTCCTTAGCTGGTCGCGAGCGCCGACCCGGTAACTATCGGTGCTGACCAACCCCAGATCCGCGGCCCCGTGCTGCATGCACCAGCGGGCGGCGAGCTTGGCAATCGTGGTGGTTTTGCCGGCACCCGTGGGACCCACCACTGCGGTAATGCCGCCGTTGACGCTGCTCAGGTCGTTGACCACGGGCAGATGTTTGACCAGCAATGCCAATTTGATGTGCGCCGGGTCCTTCAGGTTGGTATGCAGCGGCGCAAGTGCGGCCAGCGCCATTGCCACGTCCGGAGCAATATCCATCGCCGTCAGCTCCTCGAGCACCCGCGCCCTCAAGGGTTGGCGCAAGCGCTTGTCGCTGCTGGTGGTGCCGGCCAGGCCGGCCAAGCCGCTCTCGAGCATCCGGCGCAGATCCTTTAATTCTCGTTGCATGTCGCCAAGGCCGATGTTTCCTGCAGCGACCACGCTGGTCGCGGGGATGGGCTGCGGCAGCGCGCGCGGAGCCGCCGCCACCGCTGGCGCCGCTTTCGCAGCAGGCGTCTTCGTCGCAGGCGCGGTTTTCACCGCCGCCGGCGTCGCCTTTATCGCGGGCGCCGGCTTTATCGCCGGTGCCGCTTTTATCACCGGCGTCGCCTTCATCGGCTGCGGCGCATCGCTGCTCTGCGGCGGCGCTTCGCTGATCGCCGGCGTACGCTGCCGGTTGGCTTCGGCAAACAAAGCCTCGTCGTAGTCGACGGCCGCTATGACTTCAATGCCGTCCGCGCCGCGGCGACTCGACAGGATGACCGCATCAGGTCCTTGTTCGGCCCTGACCTGGCAAAGAGCCGCCCGCATGCTGACCGCGGTGTAGCGTTTTATTTTCATGTCAACCTCCGTGAATCAAATTGTTTCTCAGCGCCCGACCGCGGCGATCACGCGGATGCGGCGATTTTCCGGAATCTCGTTGTAGGCCAGCACGGCGAGCGAGGGAGTCGAGTGGCGCATCAATCGCGCGATCCACGGCCGGATCTTCGGCGCGACCAGCAGCACCGCCGGTTCGCCTGCCGCCTCCTGCCGCCGGGTACTGTCGCCAAGCGCGGTTTGAATCCGGTCCGCAAGACCAGGCTCAAATCCGGGGGACGCATCGCCGCCCGCCATCGAATCCTGCAGGACCTGCTCGAGCGCAGGATCCAAAGTGATCACGGGCAACTCCTGGCGCAGGCCGCCGATGTTCTGCACGATGCTGCGGCCGAGCGCGACCCGCACGGCGGCTACCAGCACCACTGGATCCTGTGATTTGGGCGCAAGTTCGGCGAGCGTTTCGCAGATGGTGCGCAGATTGCGGATGGGCACTCGCTCCAACAGAAGATATTGCAGGACCTTGACGACCACGCTCATCGGCAAAAGCTTCGGCACTAGGTCTTCGATGAGCTTGGGTGCGGTCTTGCTCAGGCGGTTCAGCAGCTGCTGCACCTCTTCGTGACCCAGCAATTCATGGGCGTGCGACTGCAATAAATGGCTCAAATGAGTCGCAATGACGCTGCTGCTGTCGACCACGGTATAACCTTGGGCCTGCGCCTGCTCGCGACGCGACTTGTCGATCCATAGCGCGTCCAAACCGAATGCCGGATCCTTGGTGGCTGACCCCGGCAGCGTGCCCGCCACCTGTCCCGGATTGATGGCCAGTTCCCGATCCGGGAACACTTCGGACTCGCCGACCGGAGCGCCGAGGACGGTGATGCGATAGGAATTTGGCCCAAGCTCCAGGTTGTCGCGTATGTGGACCGCCTGCACCAGGAAGCCGAGTTCTTCTGACAGTTTTTTGCGCACGCCCTTGATGCGCCCCATCAATTCGCCGCCCTGATTGCGGTCGACCAGCGGTATCAGTCGATACCCGACCTCGAGCCCGATGAGATCGACCTGTTCGACGTCGTCCCAGGACAGTTCCTTCTGTTCCGCCGGAGCGGCGGCAGCGGCCGCCGCGGGCACGGCGGCGGCGGTCTTGCCCGCCGCGGCGCGTTTGCTCAAAAAGTAGGCAGCCGCGCCGCAGGCGCCGGCCATCGCCAGAAACACCACATTCGGCATGCCGGGAATGATGCCGAGCAGGGCCAGTATGCCGCTGGTGACCCCCAGCGCCCGGGGCTGGCCCAGCACCTGCGCCACGATCTGCTGGCTCATGTCATGCGGACGCGACACGCGCGTGACCAGAATGGCGACGGCCACGGACAGCAGCAGCGCCGGAATCTGTGCGACCAGCCCGTCGCCGATCGTGAGCAGCGCATAGGTTCGGCCCGCGTCGGCGAGCGACATGCCGTGCTGTGCCGCGCCGATGACGGTGCCGCCGAACAAGTTGATGAACACGACCAAAATGCCGGCGATGGCGTCGCCGCGGACGAACTTGCTCGCGCCGTCCATTGCGCCGTAGAAGTCGGCTTCCTCGCGAACTTCCTGCCGCCGGATGATGGCCTCGGCTTGCGTGATGATGCCGGCGTTCAAATCGGCGTCGATCGCCATTTGCCGTCCGGGCATCGCATCCAGGGTGAAGCGCGCGCTGACTTCGGAGATTCTTCCCGCGCCCTTGGTGATGACCACGAAGTTGATGATCACGAGTACGGTGAACACGACCATGCCCACGGCGTAGTTGCCGCCGACCACGAAATGGCCGAACGCCGCGATGACGTGGCCCGCGGCCTGCGACCCTGTATGCCCGTTGATCAAAACAATGCGGGTCGAGGCCACGTTGAGGCCCAAACGCAGCAGCGTCGCGCCAAGCAGCACCGTAGGGAAGGTTGCGAACTCGAGCGCCCGCCGTACATAGATCACCGCCAGCAAGATCATCAGCGACAGCGAAATGTTGAAGGTGAAGAACACGTCCAGCAGGAATGCCGGCAGCGGCAGCACCATCATGGCGAGAACCACCATGACGAGCAGCGGCACACCCAACCCGTTGCGGGCGAATTCGCCGAAGGTCGCTACTGCGGCGCGCGCGTTCATGCGTCTCCGTACTCATCGCCGACATTAGGTTCCGGGCGCGCCATGCGGGCCGCGGCTGTCGGGTTCAAGGTGCGCAGCCTGAAGATGTACGACAGCACCTGCGCAACGGCCACATACAGTCCCGCCGGGATCTCCTTGTTGAGGTCGGTCGAGCGGTACAGCGCCCGCGCCAGCTTCGGCGACTCGAATACCGGGACGCGATGTTCCTCGGCGATGCGGCGTATGTTCTGCGCGACCATGTCGACGCCCTTGGCCAGCACGCGCGGCGCCCGCATTTTCATCGGGTCGTACTTGAGGGCCACCGCGAAGTGCGTCGGGTTGACGATGACCACGTCGGCGGTCGGAACCTTGTGCATCATGCGGCGCCGCGCCAGCGTTTGCTGCATTTGACGGATGCGCTGCTTGGTTTCGGGGCGCCCGTCCATCTCCTTGGATTCGTCTCGCAGCTCCTGGCGCGTCATTCGCAAGGCTCGCTTGAATTGAAACAGCTGCAAAGGCACATCCACCATCGCCACCAATGCAAGTGAGGCGCACAACCAAACGAACGCCCAGCTCAAAAGTCCGGCACCGCGGCTAACGGCCGCCCGCGGCGCCATGCGCGCCAGGGCCAGAACGTCGCCGAATATCCAGCTCACGATCCACGCGCAAACCCCGCCCACCACCAGGCATTTGAGGAGCGCTTTACCGAGTTCCGATAGCCCGTGGAGGCCGAATAACCGCTTGAATCCCGCCATGGGACTCAAGCGGGAAAAGTCAGGCGTCATCGCACGAGGACTGAAATTCCAACCGCCAAGCAGCATGGATGCCAGCAGCACCAACCCTACCAGCGCGCCGAACACCGGCATCAGTGCCAGCAGCGCACTCACGCCGGCGTCGCCGAGTGATGCCGACATCGAATCCGTGTCGCGCAATGCGCTCGCATCGATTGACAAGCCCTTGCGCATCATTTGCGACAGGCGCGAGGCCAGCGGTCCGCCGATTGCGACCAGCGCCGCGCTGCCGCCGATCATGGTCGCGAAGTTGGTGAGTTCCCGGGAGCGCGGTATTTGCCCGCGCTCGCGCGCTTCCTGTAAGCGTCGTTGCGAAGGCTCCTCGGTGCGTTCGCCCCCCATTTCGGATTCGGCCATCAGGGCACTCCCGTGGCCGGCGCGCCGACCATTTCCGAGACCGCCGTCAGCGCACTGTTAATGAGGCTCGAAATGCCCGACATGATGCCGTCGAGACCGGCGATGAGCACGAAAAACCCGGCGATCAAGGTGATGGTGAATCCGATGCCGAACAGATTGAGCTGCGGCGCGGCGCGCGTGACCACGCCGAGCGCGAGATTGACGATCACCAGCGCAATTACCGCGGGCAGCGCAATGAGCAGCCCGGCATCGAAGACTCGCGCCCCCCACAGCACCACCGACAGCAGAAAATTCTTGTCCACATGAGATGCGCCCACGGGCAGGCTATGAAAGCTCTGCGCCAGGGCGCCGAGCAGCAACAAGTGACCGTTGATGGCGAGGTAGACCAGAGTGCCGAAGATCATGAACAGCTGGCCGAGCACCGGAGTTTGGGCTCCGCGCTGCGGATCGACCAGGGTCGCGAAACCCAACCCCATGGAAAGCGATACGCTTTGTCCGGCGAATACCAGCGCCTCGAGCGCCAGCTGCACCACCATGCCGATCGACACGCCGATCAGTACCTCCAGCACCGCAGTGAGCATTCCGGCCGCCGAAAAAATCGACAGGTCCGCGGGCACCTCGACCAGGGGGGCCATCAGAAACGCCAACGCCAACGTCAGCACGATCTTGACGAGGCGCGGCACGGCCGCCTCGCTGGTGGCGGGCGCAGTGAGCACGAACCCGCTGATGCGCAGCACCGGCCACCACATGCGGCCGACCCACATCGAGACATCGGACGCGTTGAGGGTCAGCGGCTGCATGTTCGCCTAGCCGATCACCGTGGGGATGCCGGCGTACAGGTCGCGCGTGAAGTCGATCAGCACACGCAATATCCACGGACCCGCCACGAACAGGGTGAGCACCAGCATCAGCAGCTTCGGGATGAAGCTCAAGGTGGATTCATTGATCTGTGTGGCGGCCTGCAGCATGCCGATCACCAATCCGGTGATGAGTGCGATAAGCAGCAGCGGCGCGGCAACCAGCGAGGTCACCAGCAGCGTCTTGTGCGCCAGGTCCATGACGTTCTCGGGCGTCATTGATGAAAACTCGAAGCCAGCGTTCCAATCAGAAGCGTCCAGCCGTCAACCACGACGAACAACATGATCTTGAACGGCAACGACACCAGGACCGGCGACAGCATCATCATGCCCATCGACATCAACACGCTGGCCACCACCAGGTCGATCACCAAAAACGGTATGAAAACCATGAAGCCGATTTGAAATGCGGTTTTGAGCTCGCTGGTGATGAAGGTCGGAACCAACACCGTCAGCGGCACGTCATCGGCGCTGGCAAATTGCGCCTTGCCTGAGAGCTTGGAAAAGAGCTGCAGATCATTTTCGCGGGTCTGCGCCAGCATGAATTTTTTGAGCGGCTGGACGGTGCGTTCGATTGCCACCTCGCCTGCAAGCCGGCCGTCCATGTACGGCTTGATGCCGGCGGCGTAGGACTGCTCGAGCGTCGGACCCATCACGAAAAAGGTCAGAAACAGCGCCAGACCGGTCAGCACCTGATTCGACGGAGTGGTTGCCATGCCGAGCGCCTGGCGGAGTATCGACAGCACGATGATGATGCGCGTGAATGCCGTCATTGCCAGCAGAATGGCCGGCAGCAGCGTCAACAGCGTCATCAGTATCAAGATCTGAAAGGTGAGCGAGTAGGTCTGCGCGCCGTCGGCCGCGGTTTTGACGGCCACCGCAGGCAGCGCGACTTGCGCAAGCGCCGCGCCGAACGGCAGCAGAGCCAGGAGCAGGGTCCACACCAGGCGACGATGCATGAGGCCGCGCATCTGTTTCACGCCGGACCGCCGGCAGGTGGTCCGCCGGTCGGGGCGCCAGATCGCTTCATCAATTCCCGCATGCGCTCGGCAAACGCCGGTGCCGCGGGGATGGTTTTCAGCGCGATCGGTGCGGCCAGCGGAGTCAGCGGTACCACGCCGTTGGCGCCGATGCCAACCAGCACTTGAGCGTCTCCGATCCGGATCAACATGATGCGTTCGCGCGGCCCAACCTTGAGTTCCTCGAGCACGCTGGAATCCAGGGATCCGCGCGGCGCCGCCAATTTGAATCGCTTCATCACCCAGCCGATGGCCAGGATCAAAGCAACGATGGCCACGAGGCTCAAGGTGAGCTGCGTCAAGCTGCCGACCGACAAGGGCGAGCCGGGCTGCGCCATCGCCGTCACCGCGCGTGCTCCATTCTCTCGGTCGCACTCACCACATCGGTGAGCCGAATGCCGAATTTCTCGTTGACCACCACCACTTCGCCGCGCGCAATGCGCACACCGTTCACCAATACGTCGAGCGGCTCACCCGCAAGGCGGTCGAGCTCGACCACGGCGCCGGGCGCCAGTTGCAGCAGGTCACGCACCGACATGCGCGCGCGCCCGACCTCGAGCGCCAGCGTGACCGCAACATCGAGAATCAAATTCAGGTTCATTTCCTGGCCGCCGGGGCCCGCAGCACTGCTGCTCAAGTCGCTGAATTGCGCGCGCGCGACGGCGGCGCTCTTGGAATCGGGCGGGCTCATGTTTGGGCTCCTGGAAGAATTTTGAGGGCGTTGCGTCCTTGCGAGACGCCAAATCTGCCGCGATGCACCGGCACGTCGCCGGCCAACAGAGTCGCCTGCTGCGGCGCTTCGATGGGAATGATGTCGCCGGGCGCCAGGCTGACCAGTTCGCGCAGGCTGATTTGGGCCTGGGCAAGTATTGCGCGGGTGTCGATCTCGGCGTCCTGCAATGCCGCCGTCAGCATCGGCGCCCAGGCTTCCTGCTTGCGCACCGGCGCGGCGGTGCCGTTGCCTGAGAGCGCATCGCGAATGGGCGCCAGCAGGGAATCGGGAAACAGCCAATCGATGCGGCCGCTACGGGCTGCGAATTCCACCGTGAATCTGGCGACGACGACGGATTCGAGCTGGCCGCCCAACTGCACCAGGCGCGGGTTGGTCTCCTGCTTCACGAGTTCCAGTTCGAGAGGTGCGACCGGCAGCCAGGCGGCGGCAAAGTCCGCCGCAAAACTGCGCACCATCAACGTGAGGAATCGTTGTGCGGCGGGCGCGACGGCCGCTGCGGGGTCGGCGTTGGCGCGGCCCGATCCGCCGAAGAATCCGTCCAGCAGAGTCAACAACAACGCCGGTTCGACGCTGACATACGCATGACCGGTCAAGGGTTTGAGGCGCACCACCGCAAGACTTGCCGGCGCCGGCAGCGACGCCTGCAGGTCGGTGCTCTTCACCGACTCCAAAGAATCGAATTGCATGCTGGCCTCGCGCCCGAGCAATCCGGCCAGTGACGGACCCGCCCGCTCCGCAAAGTTCCCGGCGATCTCCTCGAGCAGCGGCAATTGCGTGCGGTTGATGCGCTGTACCGAGAAGTCATAGGGCCGCACGTCGCCGGCGCGTTCTTTGCCGTCTTTTTCCAGAAGTGCCGCCACCTCTTCATCGGAGATGGCTTCGCGCGCCGCTGCTTCGCCCATCATTGCACCACGAAACTGGTGAACAGCAGGTCGTCGACGTCCGGGCTGCCTTCCTTCTTTTGAACCGCGCGGATTTCAGTGAGCGCTTCCTGGCGCAGTTTCTCCTTGCCTTCGCGCGACATCAACGACTGATAGTTGCGATTGCTCATGAGCAACAGCAGATTGTTGCGAATCACCGGATTGTTCTTTTGCACCGTATCGATGACCTTCTCGTCATGGGCCATGATTTCCATGCTGATCTGCAGGAAGCGCACCGCGGAACCATCCTCGAAATTGACCACCAGGGGCGGATCAATGGCGTAGTACACGGCGGGCTTGGGAGGGCCTGCCTTTTCCTCTTTCTTGGCAGCCACGACGACCGGTACGATGGCGGTGATCTTGCCGTCCTTGTCAAGCTTGAGATCGGGCAGCGGATGCAGCTTGGCGTTGATGAAACCGCCGATCACGACGGCGACCAGGGACAGCACGAAAATGCCGACCCCGTTGATCACAGTGCCCAGGAAGCCGCCGGATTTCTTAGGCGGAGGTGGAGGAGCATCGGCAACTTCGTCGGCCATAGTTCGATTCCAATTCGCGGTCACATGCCGCAATCGAATCGAGCAAGTTCTATGCCAGACGCGTTCTACCGCGCTTTGCTCAGGGTATTCAGTAACTTATCCCGTTTCGCGACAGCGGGCTGCGTCGTAAAATTGACGCTTTCGCGGCTAAAACTTCAGGGAAACCTTCAATCCCGGTGCGGCGTCATCCAGAATCAGATGCGCGCCGTGCAATTTGGTCACCGCAGCGACCAGCGACAACCCCAGGCCTGAGCCGGGAAATTTCCGTGCTTCGTCCAAGCGCACGCGCCGGCCGAGCACGATCTCGCGCTTCTCGGCCGGAATACCGGGCCCGTTATCCTCGACGATCACCTCCGGTCCGCTGCCGGACCCTTGCAGCACGACACGAATGTGCCCGCCATCCGGTGTGAACTTGATGGCATTGTCGAGCAGATTTGCGAGTGCTTGCGCCAGCAATTGGCGGCTGCCCAGCACCGAGGCTCCGGCAGCAACGGAACTCTCGAGCACAATGCCGCGCTCTTCGCTCACCGGCGCGTACAACTCGACCACGCTCGCGACCAATTCCGAGAGATCCACCGGTTCGCGCGCCACCGTGCCGGTCTCGGCAAGCGCAATGCGCAGCAACGCATCCAGGGTGCTGCGCATGCGATCAACCTCGGTATTCACCCTTTCCAGGACGCGCCGTTCCGGCGACCCCGGATTGAGCGAACTCATCGCGCCCTCGGCGGCCGCTTGCAGGCGATTCAGGGGCGTGCGCAAATCGTGGGCGGCGCTGTCGAGCACCGTGCGCATGCCGAGCGTGAGCTGTTCGATCTTATCGAGCATCGTGTTGATTTCGCGCGCCAGGGTGTTGATTTCATCGTCCGCATCGCGCACTGGCAAGCGCTGCGAGAGATCGCCGCGCATGATCTGCGTGGCAACCGCCGAAATTGCGCCCGCCTGAGCCAGAATCCTCCGTCCCATCCAGAAACCGCCGCCCAGGCCCAGCAGCAACGTCAGCACCACCGCCGTGATCAATCCCCGCACCATGAGACTCTTGACGTCCTGCCGCTCCTGCACATCATGCCCCACCAGCATCCGATAGCCGCCGGGCAGCGGAAACCGCTGTGCCCGCATCTCGTGCTCCCGGGTTTCATCGCCGAACGGCACGGATACCTTGAAGTGAAACCACTTGCCCTCGTTGCCGCCCACCTTGGGCCACGCCGGTACATTGCCGGCCACCGGTCGCAGCTGCGGATCGACCATCAAGTACACCGCGCCGCGCACATCCTGATCCTGCGAGCGCTGCTCGATCAGTTCGATGAAGTCGCTGCGCGAGAGCACCAGCATCTGTTCGCGCAGGCCCTGCACTTCCGCTTCGATGAGATTGTCGGTGCTGCCGTCGACCACGCGCGAGACGGCGAAATCGACAGCGCCGAGCAGCGCGGCCGCGCCGAAGGCGAACACGATTGAATAGACGATTGCAATGCGAAACGGCGAGGTACCGAGTACGCCGAGAAACCGTTGATCGGGTCCCATCGCGGACCGCTATTCGTCTTCGCGCAAGCTGTACCCGGCGCCTCGCACAGTGTGCAGCAGGGGTTTGTCGAAGTCCTTGTCGATGGCCTGACGCAGACGGCTGATGTGCACGTCGATCACATTGGTTTGCGGATCGAAATGATAGTCCCAGACGCCCTCAAGCAGCATGGTGCGCGTCACCACTTGTCCGCTGTGGCGCATCATGAACTCCAGCAATTGGAATTCGCGCGCGGTGAGCTCGATTTTCTTGCCGTTGCGCGTCACGCGGCGGGTCATGCGGTCGAGTTCCAGATCGGCCAACTTCAACTTGGTATTGGCTTCCGCGTTTCCGGCCTCGCCGCGCCGGGCGAGCGCGTCGATGCGCGCCAGCAACTCCGACATATGGTATGGCTTGGTCAGATAGTCATCGCCGCCGGCCCTTAAGCCCGTGATCCGGTCGTCCACATCGCCGAGGGCGCTCAAAATCAGGACCGGCATCTTGCGGCCCGTGGCGCGCAGCGATTGCACCAGCGCCAGCCCGTCGAGTTTCGGCAACATGCGATCGACGATCGCAAGATCAACGGCGATGGAGGATGCCATGTGCAGACCCTCGAGGCCGTTGCCCGCGACGTCCACCGTGTGACCGGCTTGGCGGAGCGCTTTTGCTAGGTAGTCGCGCGCGACTTCGTCATCTTCCACTATCAAGATGTGCATGGCTCGGTATCTTAGACTACGATGCGCTCGCCTGGGTTCACTCGTAGTACCTTGCAAGGCGAATATATTGCCCGAGATTATCAGCGGCTGATGATGGCTGCAAAAAGGAGCCGAGGCGCCCGGGCGTACGCGGTCACGCTGCTTGCCGCGGCCGCATGCTGGTCATCTCCAAGTCACGCCAAGGAGGAACCCTTGTGGGAATTTGGACTCGGCTTGGGCGCGATAGCGTTTGAGGATTATCGCGGCTCGGATACCGTGCACGCCTATCCGGTACCGGTCCCGTACGTGATATACAACGGCAAGTTTCTGAAAGCTGACCGCGACGGCGTGCGCGGCACATTGTTCAATCAGGACAGGCTCGAAATCAATTTGAGCTTCAACCTGACGACGCCGGTGCGCAACGACAGCGAACGCAGCGGCATGCCTGACCTCAAATCCACGGTCGAGCTGGGGCCCTCCTTCGACATTCACCTGTTTCGCAGCGAAGATGCGAGGTTCAAATTTGATTTGCGCATGCCGCTGCGGGGCGCAGTTACGATTCAAGGGTCGCCGCAGTTCATAGGATGGACATTCACCCCGCGATTGAATCTGGACGTTGCCGACCTCAAGGGACTCGACGGCTGGAGCCTCGGACTTCTGGCAGGACCGCTGTTCGCCGATCGCCGCTACAACCAATATTTCTATTCGGTCGACAGTCAATACGCGACCGCGTCCCGGCCGGCGTATCAAGCAAGCGGCGGCTATGCCGGCACGCAGAGCATCGCCGCACTCTCCAAGCGATACCCCAAACTTTGGGCGGGCGCCTACCTGCGCTACGACACGCTGGCGGGCGCCGTCTTCGTCGACAGCCCGCTGGTGCAGCGCAGAAGTTATTGGTCCGCGGGTTTCGGTTTTGCGTGGCTGCTGCGCCGCTCATCGAGCATGGTAGAAGTTCCCGATTGACCTCCCGCAACGATGCCGCGTTTTCTCAAAATACTCTACGAATATTCGGTGCTTTATGCGTCGCTGACACTGCTCGGGCTCATTTGCCTGACCTGGTCGCTGTTCGCGGTACCGCTCTATTTCATCCTGCCGGGACGCATCGGTATTGCGGTCGGGCGGCGCGGCATCATGACGGGATTCCGCCTGTACAGCTGGTCGTTGCGGCTCATGGGCGCCTACCGTTTGGATCTCGCCGCGATCGACTCCCTCAGAGGCGGGCCGCCGGTCATCCTGGCGCCGAATCATCCGGCCTTGATCGACGCGCCGTTGATCTTAAGCCGGCATCCGAACCTCGTCTGCGTGATGAAGGCGGAACTGATGAATAATGTGTTCCTGGGCGCGGGCGCGCGTCTCGCGCGCTACGTTGGCAACGACTCGCCGCGGCAGATCGTCAAGGAATCAGTGGCGCAACTGCACGCGGGCGCGGTGCTGCTGCTGTTTCCGGAGGGCACGCGAACCACCCGCGCGCCGATCAATCCATTGGTGGGCAGCGTCGGGCTCATTGCGAAACAGGCCAACGTCCCGGTGCAAACTCTGCTGATAGAGACAGATTCGCCCTTCTTGAGCAAGGGGTGGCCCCTGTTCAAGCGTCCCGATTTGCCCATTACTTACCGGGTTCGGCTTGGCGAACGTTTCGATCCGCCCGCGGATGTCGCCGTATTTACCGGGCAGCTCGATCAGTTCTACCGGCAGGCTCTCGAGGGCGCGCCGCAGGCCGGTTGGCTTAAAGATGCCTGAGCGGTCGAGTACTCATCTGGTGCTCATTCCGAGCTACAACCCCGGCCCAAAGGTGTTTGCCACCGTGCGGGCCGCATTGGACCAATGGGCTCCCGTGTGGGTGGTGGTCGACGGCAGCACCGACCATTCCGAGCACCGCTTGAGCCAAATGGCAGCGGCGGACGCCAATCTGCGGGTGTTCGTACTGCCCAAGAATCGCGGCAAGGGCGCGGCGGTTCTCTTTGGGCTGCGCGAAGCACTCATCTCGGGCTACACCCACGCGTTGATCATGGACTCCGACGGCCAGCATCCCGCCGATAGGATCCCCGCATTCATGCAGGCCTCACAGGCCGCCCCAGAGGCGATGGTGCTCGGAATTCCGGTGTTCGACGACAGTGCGCCCAGAGTGCGCGTCCACGGCCGCAAAGTGTCGAACTGGTGGGCCAATCTAGAGACTTTGTGGGCGGGCATACACGACTCGCTGTATGGCTTTCGCGTATATCCGATCCTTGCATTGGTCAGCGTAATGCGCCGGCAGCCGTGGATGCGGCGCTTCGATTTCGACGTTGAGGCGGTTGTGCGCCTGTGCTGGCGCGGCGTCAGGCCCATCAACCTACCGGCCGCAGTTCGCTACTTCCGCCCCGAGGATGGCGGCGTTTCACATTTCAATTATTGGCGCGACAATGCGCTGCTCACCTGGATGCACTGCCGCCTTTTTTTTCTTGGATTCATTCCGCGGCTGCCGCTGTTGATCGCGCGGCGACTGCGCCGCGGCTAATTCAGCGGTTTGCGCGCGCAATACTCCGAGAAGATGCCGAGTTCCACATGACGCCGGATCTCGACGAAGCCGGCGTCGCGGATTGCCGCGAGAATTTCACCGGGGGCTGCGCACGCGTCAATGGTGTCCCAGAGGTAAAGCATCAGCTTGGACGAATCGGGGCTTCGCCCAAGCAACCGCGCCAGGAACGGCACCACACCGCGCATATACGCCTTGAGCAACGCATGCGCGACCGATCCTTCGGGACGGGTTATCTCGAGTAAACAGATCCGACCGCCGGGCTTTAGCACCCGTAGAAATTCGCGCAGAGCAGCCGAGATATCGGTGACATGGCGCAGCGCATATCCCATGCACAGAAAATCCGCCGTCTCCGCGGACACCGGAATAGTTTCGGCGCTGCCGATCAGCAGTTCGACTCGGGCTGGGACCTTGGCGCTTCGAAGCATCCCAGAACTCGGGTCGATGCCGGTTACCGTGCCGGATTCACCCACCAAATGGGCCGCTTGACGCGCCAGAAGTCCGGTCCCGACGCCGATATCCAGTACCCGCATGCCGTTCGCGAGCCCGGCCCGGACCAGTGCCCGTCGACGGTACAGGGGACCCGATCCCAGGGCCATGACCCGTTCGATGCGGTCATAATCCCCCGCCGTGCGGTCGAATAACTGCCTGACCCAGCCGGCGCGTTCCGCTTCGTGCGCGTAGTAATCATGCAGCGGCGGATGCGGTGCTTGCATGGCTTGAGCATACGCCGATCAGTTGTGGGTTGCCGCATCGGCCCGCCTCTATATAATGCCAAGTACTTAGAAAACAGTTCGACACCTAATCTATGTCCGACAAAGCGTCGCTCATGCAGAAGCCGGCGCCGCTGACCGACGTCGGTCTACAGCGGGAACTCGCCGCGCTGTTCGTGCAAGCTCTGAACCTCGAGGTGCAACCGCAGGATATCGATCCCGATGCCCCTTTGTACGGCGAAGGTCTGGGGTTGGATTCCATCGATATATTGGAGGTGGCGCTGATCGTCTCCAAGCAGTATGGCATTCAGTTGCGGGCCGACAGCCAGGAGAATCAGCAGATCTTTCGTTCATTGGGGCATCTAGCAGGGTACATTGCGGCGAGAAGAACCAAGTAGCCATGCATTTCCGGGCTAGACTGCAGCTCGCTGCCGTCATCGTATTTCTTGCCGCTTACTCCTTGCTGTCGCACTACGGCACTTCACACCCGCAGGCGCACGATCTGGGTGCCGCTCTGGCGCTCGCGCCCCTGTTGACCATCGGTTTGGTGCTGATCTGGCGCTGGGGCGGCGCGCTGCAGGCGTTTATCGCAGCGGCAGCGGCCTGGTTTCTGCTGCGCCACTACTGGCCGCTGCTCACTCAACATTTCATCATGGTCGTGCTGATTCAGCAGTGCGGTCTTTACGCGATCATGGCGGTGACTTTCGGCAGCACGCTGCGCGGCGGCCGCGTACCGCTGTGCACGCAGCTCGCCACCAAGGTGCACGCACCATTGACCGTGCGGGAGCTCAAGTACACGCGCAGCGTGACCGTCGCGTGGGTGGTTTTCTTCCTGCTGAACCTGGCGGCGACATTGCTGATATACGAATTTGCGCCCTTGCGCATCTGGTCGCTGTTCGTCAACTTCTGCACATTTCCGCTGATACTGCTCATGTTCGTTGCGGAGTATGCGGTCCGGCGCGTCGCGCTGCCGCGGGGGCCGCGCGGCCTGATGGCAACGTTGCGCGTTTATTTCGCGAATCCGCCGTAAACGACATGGAATCGATCCCACTACTGTCACATAACTCGCCCGCGGCAGTGATCGCATATCGCGACGGCGTTGCCGTCACGGTGCAGCAGTATCTCTCCGATGCTCTGCACCTGGCGCGCAGCCTGCCCGAGTCCAGGCACGTGCTTAACGCGTGCGCCGATCGATACCACTTCGCCGTGGGACTGGCCGCCTGCCTTGTCTCGAACCGAGTCAGCCTTCTGCCCTCGACGCATACGCCGCCGGTGATTGCACAGTTGGCGCAATTTGCGCCGGACGCGATTTGTTTGACGGATGAATTGCGTTGCGAGATCGAATTGCCGCGCCACTACTATCCGCACGGTTTTTCCGCGGCGGCCGCAGCGTCAAGCGTGCCAGCATTCGCAGCGACGCAGCTTGCGGCCATTGTGTTCACGTCAGGCTCGACCGGCGCTCCTCTGCCTTACAAGAAGACCTGGGGTCTGCTTGCGCGCTGCGTGCAGGCCGGCGCCCCGCGTTTGGGACTGCTCGACGGCCGGGCGCATACCCTGGTCGGTACGGTTCCACCGCAGCATATGTACGGCTTTGAATCCACCATCCTGCTGGCGCTGCTGACGGGCAACGCCTTCAGCGCCGAACGGCCGTTTTATCCAGCCGACGTGGCCGCGGCGGTCCGAAGGGTGCCGCGGCCGCGGACGTTGGTGACCACCCCCATCCACTTGCGCGCCGTGCTTTCGTCGGGGGTGGAATTTCCCCCGCTGGAGCAGGTTGTCTCGGCGACTGCGCCCCTCACCCAGGAGTTGGCGGGGGAAGTGGAGCGCAAGCTTCAGACCTCGCTGCTGGAAATCTACGGCTCCACGGAAACCGGCCAGATTGCCACCCGCCGCACCACCGAGTCGGTTGCTTGGGCGTTGTGGCCGGGTGTGCGGCTTGTGGCTTCGGGGGATCGGGTGCTCGCGCACGGTGGGCACATCGAACAATTGACGCCCATGTGCGACGTCATCGAAATCACCGGCGAGAATGAATTCTTGCTGCACGGCCGCACCGCCGACCTGGTCAACGTCGCCGGCAAGCGCAGTTCCTTCGGCTATTTGAACGCGCAGTTGAACGCCATCCCCGGCGTGCTCGACGGGGCGTTTTTTCTGAGCGAAGGACTCACCGGTTCCACCGGTGTGGCACGGTTGGGCGCGGTCGTGGTTGCCCCCGGCTTGAGCGTGGCACTATTGACCGAACAGTTGCGCCAGCGGCTCGATCCCGTGTTTCTGCCGCGGCCGCTGCTGCTGGTCGATGAGCTGCCGCGCAACGCAACCGGGAAACTGCCTCACCAGGCACTGCGGGGATTCGCGAGCAGCCAATTGCGGATCAACGAATCGTGACAATGCACAGCGCGCTTCACATCGCAGCGGATCACCCGTCGTTTGCCGGACACTTTCCTGGATTTCCGGTGCTGCCCGGCGCAATACTGCTCGATGAGACGCTTCGCACGATCGCGAGCGCGCGCGGAATCGATCTTACGAGCTGGCGGATTTCGTCCGCCAAATTTCTCGATGCCGTGCGGCCGCGCGATGAACTCCGCGTGGAACACGACAGCCACGGAGCAGGATTGATACGCTTCACCGTGCACGCCGCGAACCGCGAGGTCGCCAGCGGCACCTTGTCGAACGCGCCGCGGGACCTGTAGGTAATGACGCCCAAAGCGGCGAACCTTCAAGAGCGCGCCGCCAGGTCGGCGGACTGGGTCAGAAATCGCGAGCGCGGCAGCCCGGTGCTGCTCAGGATCATGGCCTTTCTTTCATTGCGGTTCGGTCGGCGCGCAAGCCGCGTGGCTTTGTACGGCATCGCCGCGTATTTTTTCTCGTTTGCGCCGGGCGCAAGGACCCAGTCGCGCCGCTACTTGCGTCTGGCACTGGGCCGGGAACCCTCGGCGCGCGACCGCTTTCGCCATATCTTGAGCTTTGCAACCGCCATTCATGACCGCGTTTATCTCATCAACGGTCAGTACGATAAATTCAAAATCACTCTCGACGGCGAGGCCCTGGTGCGCGAGCAGGCCGCAAGCGGCCGCGGTGCATTGCTGCTGGGCGCCCACATGGGAAGCTTTGAGGTCGTGCATTCGTTGAGCCGGCGGCATCCCGGGTTGCGCGTCGCCATGGCCATGTATGAACAAAACGCGCGCAAGATCAGCCGCATCCTCGCCGCCATCAATCCCGATTTGCTGCACGACTTGATATCCCTGGGTCAAATCGACGCGATGCTGAATATCGCGCAGCGCCTCGCTCAAGGCGCCTTCGTCGGCGTGCTCGCAGATCGCACGCTGGGTGAGGAGCCGGTGCAGGCAGTGACCTTGCTGGGACAGCAGGCGTACTTGCCGACCGGACCCTTGCGCGCGGCTGCGATCCTGCGCTGCCCGGTGTTTTTCATGGCCGGACTGTATCGCGGCAAAAATCATTATCATGTAGTGTTCGAGCAGGTTGCCGATTTCTCCCAGCACTCGGTTGGCAGCCGCGTGCTTGCCGTGCGCGCGGCGATCGAGCGTTACGCCGCGGTACTCGATCAGTACTGCCGCAGCGATCCGTATAACTGGTTTAATTTCTTCGATTTCTGGCGTCAACCGCCCGGGATCCGGAGCAAATAAGTGCGCGCATTCACCTTAAGCGTCCTGGTGCCGTTGCTTGCCTTGAGCCTGTGCGGCGCCGTGTCGGGCGCGAGCGAACTGGACGAAGTCATGGGGCTGATGGCAGCGCGCCAGCACGGCCGTGTCGAGTTCGTCGAGCAGCAGTTTCTTCACATCCTCAATCGCCCGATCGAGTCCTCGGGTGAGCTGCGCTATGACGCGCCGGACCGGCTCGAGAAGCGCACGCTGCAGCCGCATGCGGAAACCCTGGTGTTCGCCGGCGGCGTGTTGACCGTCGAACGCGCCCATGGCCGTCGCGTCGTGGATCTGCATGCGTACCCGCAGGTGCAGCCATTCGTGGAAAGTATTCGCGCCACCCTGGCCGGCGATCGCAGCAGCCTGGAACGATGGTTTCACCTGGAATTTGCCGGCAGCCTCGGGCGCTGGACCATAACCCTGGTTCCGCTGGATGCCAACGTCAAGCGCTCGGTCGCCCAGGTACGCATAGACGGCATGCGGGATCAGTTGCTGAAAGTGGAGATCCGCCAGCCGGACGGCGACCGCTCGTTGATGACTCTGCGTCCAGCCGCGAGACCATGACCGTTCGCCGCGCCTGGGCCCCGCTTCTGTGGCTCGGCTGCGTTGCATTCGCCGCGATAGTGGTTGCGCGCGCTCACTACATCACGGATCTATCCGCATTCCTGCCGGCCAACCCCACTCCCACCCAGCAACTGCTCGTCGATCAGCTGCGCGATGGACCCGCATCGCGCCTGATTCTATTCGCCATCGAAGGAGGCGACGCTGCCGCGCGCACGCGCGCCTCCGCGCTCATGGTGAACAGGCTGCGCAAGGATACTCAATTCTCGATGGTCAACAACGGCGCCGCCGATGACCAGCAAAGCGATCGCGAGTTTCTGTTCAAACACAGGTATCTGTTGAGTGAGTCGATAACCGCGGAGCGTTTTTCGGCGGCCGGCCTGCATGCCGCAATCGAGGATACGATCGATAATTTAGCCTCGCCGGCGGGTCTGCTTTTCAAGTCGCTGTTGCCGCGCGATCCAACCGGCGAATTGCTGAACATTATCGACCAGCTGTCGCGCACGCCCTCGCCCAAGACCCAGGAGGGAGTCTGGGTTTCCGACGATGGGACACGCTGTCTGGGGTTGGCGCAAACCACGGCCAGCGGCTCCGACAGCGACGCGCAACGCCGGGCCAGCGATGCGATGCGGGCGGCATTCGCGGCCGCCGTTGGGGCGGCGGCGCCGGGCGCGTCGGCCGCCGCGAACGGTCTGCAATTGAAGCTGACCGGACCCGGAATATTCGCGGTCGCGGCGCGCGCCAAGATTGAAACGGCGGCCGTACGGCTGTCAATTGCCAGCGGCATACTCGTGGTAGCGCTGTTGCTGGTCGTCTATCGTTCATTGCCGGCACTCGGGTTGGGCTTGATGCCGGTGGCAAGCGGCGCGCTGGTCGGCATTGCCGCCGTCGCGCTCGGTTTCGGCGCGGTGCATGGCGTTACGTTGGGTTTCGGCGTCACTCTGATTGGTGAGTCCGTCGACTACTCCATTTATTTCTTCATTCAATCAAGCCGTCAGCACGGCGACGCGGGCGCCCACAGCTGGCAGCAGCTTTGGTGGCCGACCATCCGCTTGGGGATGCTGACTTCCGTGTGTGGCTTTGCGTCACTGCTGCCGTCCGGCTTCCCCGGACTGAAACAACTCGGTCTTTACTCCGTCAGCGGATTGATCGCCGCCGCATTGGTGACCCGGTATGTATTGCCGACGCTGCTGCCCGCAGGGTTCGTGATTCGCGATGTAACGCCAATGGGGGACGGCATCGCCAGGGTATTGGTGCGCTTGCGGGGCATGGGCTCTGCGGCCGTCGCCACACTGGCGGCCGTGCTCGTGGCGCTGTCAATCGCCACCCTGTACCAACATCGCGAATCGCTGTGGAATCGCGAGCTTGCCGCGTTGAGCCCGATATCGACCGCGGAGCAGAACTTCGATGCGCGAGTGCGTGCGGATTTGGGCGCCGCCGACGTTCGCGATCTGGTGATAGTTTCCGGACCCGACCTGGAGTCCGTCCTGCGCAGCGCAGAACACACCGCCCGCGCGCTCCAACCGTTGGTGGACGCCGGCGTAATCGGCGGCTTCGAAAGTCCGGCGGACTACCTGCCCAGTTTGGCGACCCAGGAAGCGCGGCGCAGCAGCCTGCCGGGTGCGCCTGAACTGCGCGCCAACTTGCAACGGGCGACCATGGGCTTGCCGATCCGCAGCGACCGCCTGCTGCCGTTTCTGGAGGACATCGAAGCCACGCGTCATGCGCCCTTGGTGACGGCGCGCGACTTGACGGGCACTTCGTTGAATGCCGGCTTCCAGGCATTGATTCTTCATCAAAGTGAGCGTTGGAATGCACTGTTGCCGCTGCGCGCTTCCGCTGTCGGCGGGGAAATCGATCTGTCCCGGGTAGCAACGACGCTCGAAGCGGGCAATGTGCACGAGGCGCTGGCGCTGGATCTCAAGCAGCAGTCCGACGCGCTGTATGCCGGATATCTCGGCCAGGCGATTCGCTACTCGCTGGCGGGGTTGGTGGCGCTCACCGCACTGTTGCTGATTGCGCTGCGCTCCTTGCGCCGGGTGGCGCGCGTGTTATCGCCGCTGGCGCTCGCCGTGCTCACCGTCGCCGCCGGCCTTGCCGTCTGCAATGTACAGCTGACGATCCTGCACCTCGTGGGCCTGCTGCTCATCGTGGCCGTGGGCTCCAACTATGCGCTGTTCTTCGACCGTCAGGAGAACTCCGCGGACGCCGGTGGCGAGGCTCTGACCCTTGCCTCATTGCTGATCGCCAATTGCAGCACGGTGATCGGCTTCGGTCTTTTGTCCTTTTCGCGAGTCCCGGTGCTGGTCGCATTGGGTACAACCGTGGCGCCGGGCACATTCCTGGCGCTGCTGTTTGCGGCGATACTATCGCCGCGGCGAGGGTCGAGCGCGGCAGCCGCTCATGCGTAGCATTTTCAGCGCCGCCACCCCGGGCGTGGTGGCGCCTACTCGCATAGTGTGGCTGCCGGGGGCCTACCACGCCGCACAGGACTTTTTGAATGCCGGCTTCGCGGAAGCCGTTCTGCTGCGGCATTTGCCCGTGGACTTGAGCTTCGTCGATCTGGAATTGCGCTACCTGGGCGATGATGCGGCCGTACATGGGCTGAGAGCCGACCTGGTCCTGCCGGCGCGTAAAATGGGAGTGTCGGTTTGGTTGGCGGGCGTCTCACTGGGCGGCTTCATTGCGCTTGACTATGCCGCCACATTCGGCGGCGAACTCGACGGCCTGTGCCTGCTGGCGCCCTATTTGGGCAATCGCATGCTGACTGCAGAAATCGCCGCAGCGCCGCGGCTTGATTCCTGGGAGCCGGGTGATCTTGCGGACACCGACGCAGAGCGCCGAATATGGCGCTTCATCAAGACACGTGCTGCCGACGCGCCGCCGATTTACTTGGGATTCGGGCGGGATGATCGTTTCTCGGCGGCGCATGAGCTGCTGGCAGCGGCGTTGCCGCCGTCGGCGGTACAGGTCGTCGCGGGCGGCCATGAATGGCGTACCTGGACGAAGCTGTGGGAGAATTTTCTGGAATCGCGCTTCGCATGAACCAACAGTACACATTGTCCGGCCGCTGGGCGCCTGCGCCACTGTTGTACGCATCCGTCGCACTGCACCTGGGAGCGGTGGGAGCTCTGCTTACGCGACCGGGCGCATGGCCTTGGGCGCTGGGAACTGTCATAGCCAACCATATGGCATTGGCGGGCGCAGGCCTTTGGCCGCGCAGTCAGCTGCTCGGTCCGAACTGGAATCGCTTGCCGATTCAGGCGGGCATGGCAGGCGGCGTGGCCATCACGATCGATGATGGACCGGACCCGACGGTGACGCCGCAGGTGCTCGAGCAGCTGGATCAACACCGGGCATGCGCGACATTTTTTTGCGTCGGCGAACGGGTGCTACGATTCAACGATCTGGCCCAGGAAATAGTCCGCCGCGGGCACTCGATTGAGAACCACAGCCAGCGGCACCGGCACAATTTCTCGTTGCTGGGCCCAAGGGCAATGTACAACGAGATTTCGCGTGCCCAGGACAGCATCTTTCAGGTGACGGGCAGCCGCCCGGTATTTTTCCGCGCTCCCGCGGGTCTGCGCAATCCATTCCTTGATCCGGTGCTCGCGCACCTCAAGCTGCGACTCGCCAGTTGGACACGTCGCGGATTCGACACAGTCAACGGCAACGCGCAGTCGGTCTATGAGCGCCTGGCGAATTCGCTCGGCGGCGGCGACATATTGTTGTTGCACGACGGCAATGCAGCGCGCGGCGGCAACGGCAAACCAGTGATTCTCGAGGTACTTCCGCGCCTGCTCGATGCAGTGACGCTTCGCGATCTCAAACCAATTACGCTGCGGTCGGCATTGTCGTGACGAACGCGATGACACCACTGCTGCTCGCGCAATTCACGGCAACCAGCTGTATCGGTCTCGGCGCCGATGCCACGCGGACCTCCCTCATCGAGCAACGCAGCGGACTCAAGCGCTGCACATTCGAAACCGTGGACATCGATACCTACATCGGCGAGGTTCCCGGAGTCGATGCGCAGGGTCTGCCGGCGAATCTGCAGAAATTCGATTGCCGCAACAATCGCCTGGCCGAACTTGCCCTGCAGCAGGATGGCTTCCTCGAGTCGGTGCAGGCCGCGGCCTGCCGCTGGGGCCGCCGGCGAATCGGGGTGTTCATCGGCACGAGCACGTCGGGAATTTTGCAGACCGAACTTGCCTACCGCGAGCGCGATCCGCACAGCGGCGCTCTGCAGCCGGATCTCGAATACGCGACCACTCATAATTCCTTCTCGGTCGCCGACTACGTCAGGCGCCGCTGTCGGTTGGAAGGTCCGGCCGCGGCGGTGTCATCTGCCTGCGCATCCAGCGCCAAAGTATTCTGCTCGGCGCGACGGATGATCGCGGCGGGATTCATCGATGCGGCGCTGGTGGGCGGAACGGACTCCCTGTGTCTCACCACCTTGTATGGATTCCATTCCCTGCAGCTCTCCTCTGCGGCGCCGTGCCGTCCCTTTGACGTCACCCGCGATGGAATTTCCATCGGCGAGGCCGCCGCGTTCGCATTGCTCGAACGCGCACCCGATGAATTGCCGGGCGGCTCAGTGCTGTTGCTGGGTGTTGGCGAATCGAGCGATGCCTACCATATGTCCGCCCCGCACCCCGAGGGTTTGGGCGCAAAGCGCGCGATGCAGGCAGCACTCAACGCCGCCGCACTGGAACCCAGTGACATCGATTACATCAATCTTCACGGCACTGGAACACCGAGCAACGATCGCGCCGAAAGCCAGGCAATCACCAGCATCTTCGGACCGACCACGCCTTGCAGTTCGACCAAGGGCGCGACTGGCCATGCCTTGGGGGCGGCCGGCGCGCTGGAGGCGATCATCAGCGCTCTGTCGATCCAAAGCGGACTGATGCCGGGCGGCGTAAACACCACGCAGATCGACCCGACGCTCACCGCACACTACATCAGGGAAAATCGGCACGCCCCGCTCCGGCGCGTGCTCAGCAATTCATTCGGTTTCGGCGGCACGAATTGCAGTCTGATTTTTGGCGCCGCGGGATGAAGGCGTCCGCATATATCGCCGGGGTCGGCGTTCTGGGGCCTGGCCTCTGCAATTGGCCGCAGGCCGCGGCGGTGCTCGCCGGCCGCGAAGCATATGTTCCCGCGGCCACCGTGCTGCCGAGTCCTGTGATGCTGCCGCCCGCTGAACGGCGCCGCACCGGCCGAGTGGTTAAAGTCGCGCTTGGCGTGGCGGGTGAAGCCGCCTCGAGCGCCGGCGCCGATGTCGCGCAGCTATCGAGCGTTTTCACGTCATCCGGCGCCGACGGTCAAATCTGCCACGAAATCTGCCAGGCCCTTGCGCTCCCGGCCCGCGAAGTCTCGCCGACACGGTTTTCCAATTCTGTGCACAACGTGACGGCGGGATACTGGAGCATTGCCACGGGATCTCAGGCTCCCTCGAACGTTCTGTGCGCTTTCGATGGCAGCTTTGCGGCCGGACTGCTGGAAAGTCTGATTCAAACCTCGGTTGATCGTTGTCCGGTACTGTTGGTCGCGTACGATGCGGAGTATCCGCCGCCACTGCATTTTAAGCGCCCCATTCCGGACGCGTTCGGTGTAGCGATGCTTCTGACACCGGAACAAACCACGCGGTCATTGGCAAGGATTGAGGTCACTCTCACCGATGAGGCTTGCGATTCGATGGCCGCTACCCAACTGGAGTCACTGCGCGGTGCAATTCCGGCTGCGCGTGCTCTGCCGCTGCTGCTGCTGCTGGCAACAGGCGCCGGAGGACGCGCGATCATTGAATATCTCGATGTGTCGCGAATTGCCGTGCAAGTCGACACGTGTTCATGAACCGCGACTGGATCGCGAAGCACATCCCTCATCAAGGCTGCATGTGCCTGCTCGACGAAGTGCTCGAATGGGACATGCAGCACATCCGCTGCCGCAGCGCCACGCACCGCGCCTTGGGCAATCCGCTGCGGTCGCAGGACCGCCTGGGAATAGCTTGCGGTATAGAATACGCCGCGCAAGCAATGGCGCTGCACGGTGCGCTCGCCCTGCAAGCGGCGCTCGCATCCGGCAGGGCCGGCGGCGCGCCGCCCGGGAGGCCCGCGGTAGGCTTGCTCGCCGGCGTTCGCGACGTGAATTTTTCGGTCTCGCGGCTCGACGACATCGAGTCGGATCTCGACGTAGAGGCCACGCTGGTTGCCGGCGACGGCATCACGGCAATTTACGAGTTCACGCTTCGCGATGGTCGACGAAATTTGTGCGGCGGCAGGGCGACGATTCTGCTGAACGCCCATCAACGGTTGGGAACATGAAAGAAGAAATGACTCGAGCGTTGGTCACCGGAGGCAGCGGCGGGATTGGCGGCGCCATTTGCAGGCATCTGGGTGCCGCCGGTCAGTTCGTGTACGTGCATGCAAATAATGGCATCGCCGAAGCCGAGACCATTGCCGGAAAGATCGTCGCGGCCGGCGGCCGGGCGCGCGCCATCCAGTTCGATGTCACCGATGCCGCATCGACTCGGTCGGCCATCGAGAATCTGCTGGAAGAAGGGGCCGTACAGGTCCTGGTGAACAATGCCGGCATCCATGACGATGCGGCGTTTCCCGGAATGCGTCCGCAGCAATGGCAACGCGTGATCGACGTATCGATCAGCGGATTTTACAATGTCACGCAGCCGCTGATGCTGCCCATGATCCGAACGCGATGGGGGCGCATCATCAGCATCTCCTCGGTCACGGCACTCATCGGCAATCGCGGCCAGGTGAATTACGCGGCGGCCAAGGGCGCGCTCAACGCCGCCACCAAGGCATTGAGCCTCGAGGTGGCGAGCCGCGGAGTTACCGTCAACGCGGTAGCGCCGGGCATCATCGCCACGGATCTGGGCAAGCGGGCCTTCGATGAGGAAGCAATCAACAAGATCGTGCCGATGAAGCGTGCCGGAACTCCCGACGAGGTCGCGAATCTGGTGGCATTTCTGGCATCACCGGAAGCCGGATACATCACCGGCCAGGTGATTTCCATCAACGGCGGAATGATCTAGCGGCGCTAGGCATAGGCATCAACGAGGCCGCTCGCGGCGCGCGGAATCGTTCCCGCTGACCGCGACTGCCCCGCCGCGCCCAGCGCCGCGCTGCGCTCCATCGGCGGCAACGCGCTGTAGGATTGCGACTGCGACGAGCGCTCCTGGAAGGAGCGCTGCGAAATATCAACGCTTACTTGTCCGAACCCTTGAGTGCCGAGCATCTCGCGCAGTTTCGACGAGCTCGATTCCAGCGCATCGCGCGTCACAGCGCTGTGGCTGGTCATCCAAACCTGCGCATGACCGCCCTGCAGCGCAATGCGTACCTCGATGGGGCCGAGCGATGGCGGATTCACCTGCAGGCTGGCGCTGTTGAGATTTCTATCCACCATGAACGACACCTGGCTGGCGACTCCCTGTCCAAATTCAGTGCTGTCCACCCTGGCCGCGACATTCAATACCGGCGATGGCGCCTGAGTTGAGACGGGTGGATTGGCCAGCAGTTGCGCGGCGCCGGCGGCGGCGCCTGAATCAAGCGACAGAGACGGCATGGCGTCGCTGCTGACCGCGGGCTTGTCAGCGGCAACACTGGCGCGTGTCAGGAGCGCTTGGGCGTTGGTTGCCGCGGCCGCTGCAATCTGCGCCGAAGCAGTGGCGAGCGCCGTTGCGGGGACTCTCGCCGCACTTGCCTGTGCCGCATTCGCCTGCGCAGCGTTGGCCATCGCGGCATCCTGCTGATTTACGCTTGTATCCTGCATCGCCAGGTGGGCCCCCGGCGATATTGCATCCCCGGCAGGCACTTGGGATGTGGGCGCTGCGCCGATGTGCGCCATGGCCGCGCCCAGCGCTTCTGCATTGGCGCCGGTATCCGCCGATTCTGGGGCGCCGTTCGCCGCCGATGTGCCGGGCTGAGATGCGCTCCGGTTCTGAGGAGCGGGCGCTTGCGCCGCCTGCGACGATGCGCTGTCGCCGTTGACCGCCCGCGCCGACGGTGTTGCGGCCGCGCGCGCCGCGGCGCTGCTGATCATGAATGGAGTCGAGGAGGGAAGCGATGCGGAGGAACTGCCGGAGGGATCATTGCCCTTCGGGGAGCCAGCCGCCGCCGTGACCGCAACGTTTATGGAAGTCGCTGGCTGATTCGCATTCAAAGCCGCCTCAAGGGAATTGTTCAGTCCTGGCGCGCGGTCAGTGACCGCCGCCGGCGCCTGCGCCTCTACCGTTGCCGCCGGCGGAGTCGATTCGCCACCAGCGACCGAGGGTGCCGTTGCGGCGGTCTGAGGAGGCTCCGCGCCCCCGCCGGTCGGTATTTCGGCCACGGCCGGCTGCGTGGCGGCGCCCGTCCATCCGCTGGGCGGGGTCGTGGAAATCGACAGGTTGCCTGATTGCGGACTTGCGGCGGCCGGCGACCCGGCGGCGAGCGGCCCGGTGGCCACTGCAGCGCCGGGGGATGCCGCGGCGATTGATCCCAAGTTGGGCGCTGCGACAGCCGGGGTCAACGCGGCCGGTGATCCGAAGGGCGGCAGTGCGGCGGTCGGCGTTGCCCCGGCGCTCGGTGGCGCAGCCGGCATTGGCGCGGCCGGCGACGGGGGTGGCAGCGACGGCGGAGAATTGCCTGCCGCCGGCAAGCGGCTGCCGTTTGGGTCCCGGCCGGCGGCGCTGTGAACAGTGGCCTTGCGGCTCGGTTTCCCGCCTGCATCGCTCAGGGCCTTGGCGAAATCCTGGCTGTTGGCGCCGGGTGCGGCGGAATCTGGGGCCGCCGGATTAAGTTGACTCGCATCGTTGCCGAATTGCGATAGGGAAACCGGGGGTGTTGCGTTCATACCGGTGAAATAGCAAGCGACGTGCCAGCAGCAGTCACCGCTGAGCGATTATTTGGCGGAAGTGGCCGCCCCCCGTGCAACCCCCGGCCCGTAAAGCACGTGACCCGGCAACGCACCGGTCATTTTCCCGGCATCGACGACCGGTACGCCGTTCACCAACACATATCGCATGCCGATCGACAGTTTGTTGGGATCCTCAAATGTAGCGACCTCATGAATCGTGTCGCTGTCGAATACCACGATGTCGGCCCACATGCCGAGCTTTAATACTCCGCGATCGACGAGATGCTCGCGTTGCGCCGGCAGTGCGGAGAATTTGCGAATGGCGTCGCTCAAGGTCAGCGCATGTTCGTCGCGCACGTACTTGTGCAGGATGCGCGGAAAGGTGCCGTACGCCCGCGGGTGCGGATGCTCCGTCGCCAAAATGCCCTCGAGCGAGGCACCGGACGCGTCGTTATCCACGGATACCCAGGGCTGCTGCAGGATCAACTTCACGTCGGGCTCGTCCATGCCGAACACCGCCACACTGGTGCCGGCAAGATCCTTGATCAAGAAATCACAGATCGCATCGATGGGATCCTCGTGCCACTCCTGCGCGATTTCGCTGACCCGCTTGCCCTGGTACTTGAGCAGCTCTTTATTGACGACGGCAGTGATGAGTATGTCCTGCGGCCCCTTGATCTCCAGCCACTCGTTGTCCCAATTCATGCTGGGAGTCACCATATCCTTGCGAATACGCGCGCGACTCGCGGGATCCTTGAGGCGCGCGATGAGCGCCGCGGAGCCGCCGTCGTGCGCCCAGGGCGGTATGAAGGCGGAGAACGAATTTTCCCACGCGGTGTAGGCATAGGTGTCCGCGGCCACGTCGATGCCGCGTGCACGCGCCGCCTCGATCTTGCCGATCACCTGTGGCGCCTTGCCCCAATTCCGCTGACCCGAAACCTTCAAGTGGAAGATTTCGACCGGGATGTGCGCCTCGGCGCCAATTCGAAATGTCTCATCCAATGCGGCCATCTCCGCGTCGCCCTCGCTGCGCATGTGCGTGGCATAGATGCCGCCGTACTGCGACGCCGTTGTTGCCAGCGCGATCAGCTCGTCGGTGTGTGCGTAGGGCGCCGGCGGATACTGCAGCGCGGTCGACAATCCGAGTGCGCCTTCCTGCATGGCCACCGCAACCAGGGCCTGCATGCGCTGCAGCTCATCGGGCGTGGGCGCTCTATCGCCAAAACCAATGACCATCTCCCGTATCGTCGTGGCGCCGATGTAGTGGCCCATGTTGATGCCGATACCCTGCTTCTCCACCCTTGCAAAGTATTGTTGCAGCGTGCGCCAGTCGGCTTTGATGCCATAGTGATCGAATCCCGGCTGGGACTCGTTGAGAATGGCATCGTTGATCGGCGCCACGGTATTGCCTTCGCCGGTTATTTCCGAGGTGATCCCCTGAAAGATCTTCGATGGCAGGCGCGGGTCCACCAGCACGGTAATCTCGGACTGACCGAGCATATCGATGAATCCCGGCGCGACGATCAGTCCGCGCGCATCAATGGTCCGCTTGCGCGGTGCGCCTGATAGATTGCCGATCGCCGCGATACGTCCATTCTTGACCGCCACATCGGCCGCGTACCACGGCGAACCGGTGCCGTCGATGATATGACCGTTGGCGATGATGAGATCATATTCAACGTCATATTCAACGCCGGCGGCGCCGCCCGTCGCGATGCCGGCAGCCGACACGATCAGACACAGGCATGCGCGGCGGATCAATCTCACGGTTGCGTGCACGAGGCTACTTCAGATATTTATCGAACCAGGCAATGGTTCGCTGCAAGGCATCGGCCAGATGCTCTGGATCGCGCAACCCGTGGCCTTCGCCCGGATAGATCATGACGGACGTCGGCACGTTCATGGATTTCATCGCATGCCAGAATTCCTGGGTTTGCGGCGCCGGGCACTCGATATCGCGTTCTCCGACGTAGGCGAATGTCGGCGTCTTCACATTGTGCATGTAGTTGATTGCCGATGATTGCGCGTACACCGCAGGATCGTCATACGCCGACTTGCCAAAGTACGGGATCATCCAGCCATCGATGCCGTTTTCGCCGTAATAAGAAAGCCAATCGCTGATGCCGGCAGCTGCAACCGCGGCTTTGAACCTGTCGGTCTGAGTCACGGCCCACATGGTCATGAAGCCGCCGTAGCTTCCGCCCATTATGCCAAGCCGCGCGGTATCGATGGGCGCCACTTTCGCTGCGGCGTCGATACCGGCGAGAATGTCGCGCAAATCGCCGTGGCCAAAATCGCGGACATTGGCCTGCGCAAAGCGTTCGCCCTGACCGTAGCTGCCGCGGGGATTTGGCCTGAACAGGGCATAACCCGCTTCCAACAAGGCGGTGGTTATGCCGGGACCGGAGAAGCCGGGCGTCACCGCCGCGGCAGGGCCGCCGTGCACGGCGGTGATCATCGGCATTTTGGCAGCGGCGTGCGCCGGCAGGATCAGCCAGCCCTGCACGTCTAAGCCGTCGCTCTTCCACCAAACGCTCTGCACCCGTGCGGGCATGCTCATGCCCGCATTGATCGAAGTCAGATTCCGCCAGTGCCCGATTGTTCCGATCTCAATCTCTGGAGGCTGCGTGAACGATTCGTGCGCGTCGGCGGTCACCCCCGAAGGGCAGGCGGTCGAGATGCCCCTCAGCCGGTCCCCGAACGATTCCTCGCCGCTCCACAACAGGCGGGCGGGCGTTGGTTTGAGATCACCGCCCAAGTCCACGAACTGCGTTTTGTCACCGGCGAGCATTTCGGCCTGCAAGCGGCCGTCGCAGCGCCAGGCGAGCGTGGTTGCCGAGGCGTGCACGTCTGGCGTTAGATTGATCGGTGCGCCGCCGTCCACGGCCATCACATACACATCGCCCCCCGTCGAACCGAAATCGCTCATGATCCCGGCGATGAATGCGACCTTCGAACCGTCGCGGGATACCCGGGGCAGCGCGAGCTGCTGGCGAACGTCCGTGGGACTGTAGATCACGCGGGCGCCAGCGCCGCTTTCGGGGAACAAATACAGCTTCGCGGTCCACCAGTTGTTGTCGCCGTCGCCCGGCGCGGCCGTGCCGACGAAACCCTTGGCGCCTCCCCGCCAATCGTATTCATACACATAGAGATCGGGCGGCGAGATCCAGCGCATCACACCCTTGTCCAAAACCGCGATGCGTTGCTCCGGTGGCGCCGCATCCAGGTCGCCGGCAATCGGCGCACCGGCCTGGGTGGCGCCGACTTCCTTGGTTGCATTTTGCGTGGCCAGCATGGCAAGTCTGGCGTCGGGCATATAGCGCAATTCTTCGATGGTGCCGCCGAAGTCGAGCAGCTTGGTCAAGCCGCTGCCATCGGGCGCCACGGCGTACAAGGAACGAGCATGACTGCCCGGAACGCGCAGCGTGAAGGCGAGATGCTTGCCGTCGGGACTGAAGGTCGGCGACCCGGCCCAACATTGGGGAACACGGCCGCAAGGCATCGCGACCGTCACCGCGGCGCCGCTTCCCGCCGGCCTGATCACGAGATCGCGAATCGTCGGGGCGCCACCGCTGCGGGACGAATCACCTTCCACCGAGGCGACGAATTTTCCGTCCGGTGAAATTTCAACGCTGAGATACCGGTGCACCAACGCTTGGATCGGCGATGTGTCTGCTGCCGAGGCCACCTGGCCTGCGCCGATACAAGCGAGCGTCGCGACTAGAATCCCCTTCATATTCTTCTCCGTTCGTTGATGCCTAGGTGCTGCCGCGGTTGAACCTCAGCACCAGAGTCGCACATCCCAGCAGTCCAGCGCCTTCGATGCGGGCCAGCCAGCGGTTCACGTTGCCGGTCACGCCAAATTTGGCCGCGGAATGCGCGGCGCGATGCGCCAGCCAGCCGTAGCCCGTCAAGATGCAAAATTCCGGCACCATCGATGTCGCCGCCAATATCAACATCTGCGGCACGACGGGTGTCGAGGGATCGATGAACTGCGGCAGCAGTGCCAGGAAGAACAGCAGCGCCTTGGGATTCGCCAGTTGCAAGGTCAGTGCTCCCACATAGACGCCGGACAGACTGCCCCCCGATGCGGCAGGGCTTGCGGTCAAGACCACCGCATGGGTTGATTTGGCCGAGCGCAGAGCCTTTATTCCCAGATAGATGAGGTAAGCCGCGCCGATCCATTTGGCAACCGTAAAAAACCGTGCGCTGGCGGCAATGATGGCGCCGAGACTCGTGGCCGACAGTGCGAAATAAATGCCGTTGGCGCTCAAGATGCCACCGGCCGCGGGCAAGGTGCGCTGCAGAGCCCCGCGCACGCCTTGTGAGACGACGTAGAACACGGCGGGGCCCGGCGACAGCGACAGTGCGGTTTCCATCGCCAAGAAAAGTAGCCATGTTTTGAATGTCATTCGTCCTGATGATACCGGCATCGCGGAGGCTGCGCCAAACGGGTCGCTCGCGGCGATATAATCCGCACCAGCTGTCGACAGGGCATTGCGCCAAGAAAATGAAAAACGGCATCGCGGGTCTTCCGGCCGGAGTGCGTTCGCGGCACGTCGAGAACGGCAATGGCCTCATCATGCACGTGCTGGAATGCGGATTCGAGGATGAGGACCGGCCGTGCGTGTTGTTGCTGCACGGTTTCCCGGAGCTGGCGTTCAGTTGGCGAAAGGTAATGCCCACCCTCGCCCATGCCGGATATCACGTGGTCGCGCCGGATCAGAGGGGCTACGGCGGCACCAGCGGCTGGGACGGAGCCTATGACGGCGATATCGCTCCGTTTCATCTATTCAATCTGGCGAAGGATGCGCTGGGACTGGTCGCGGCAATGGGCCATCGCGGCGTCGCCGCGGTCATAGGACATGACTTTGGCGCACCGGTCGCCGCTTGGTGCGCGCTTTTGCGGCCCGATTCGGTTCGCTCGGTGGTATTGCTCAGCGCCCCATTCGCCGGGCCGCCGCGGCAGGGGTCGGCGGTACAGTCCGCGGCGGCCGCCATGGCGGACTCGCTCGCGGCGCTGCGTCCCCCGCGCAAGCATTACCAGTGGTACTACTCGTCGCGCGCGGCCAACGCCGATATGCACGATTGTCCACAGGGTGTCCACGCATTCCTGCGTGCCTACTACCATGTAAAAAGCGCGGACAATAAGCGCAATGATCCCTTCCCGCTCAAATCCTGGGCGGCCGCGGAACTCGCCAAGATGCCCAAGTACTACATCATGGATCTCGATAAAAACATGGCGGAAACGGTTGCGGAAGAAGCGCCGAGCGCCGCGGAGATCTCTGCGTGCGAGTGGCTGCCCGACCACGAACTGCGCGTCTACAGCGATGCCTTCGCGCGTAGCGGATTCCAGGGCGGTCTGCAGTGGTACCGCATCATGACGGACCCGAAAGGCGCGGCACAGCTGCAGATGTTTTTTGGCCGCAGCATCGATGTGCCGTGCTGCTTCATCGCGGGCAAGAGCGATTGGGGGATGCATCAGAGCCCCGGGGCGCTGCAGATGATGGCCTCTTCGGCCTGCACCGATTTCCGCGGCATTCACATTGTCGACGGAGCCGGACATTGGGTGCAGCAAGAGCAGCCGGGCGCCGTGGCTGAATTGCTGATCGAATTTCTTAGGCGGATGTCGCGGCCGCTGCCTACATGAGCCGGCTGAATAGCGCCTGCATCGCGCTCACGCGATCAAGATATGCGCGCGTCTCGTGATCGCCGCAGCGCTGGCCCGCGGTCAACCTAAACCCGCGTTTCGCGTACTCATCAGCCGCACCGGCGCCGCACAAGTGGATCATCGCCGCGAGCGCCTGCTTGTGCTGCAGCGTAGCGGCGCTGATCCGGTGCCGCTCGAGAATCAGCGCCACGCTGTGATCGAGGTAGGCCGAAGTGAGCTCGACGGCATCGCCCGGCAGCACCCGCGCATACAGGCTGTTGAACCAACATGAATGCCAGCTATTCCACGGACCCTCCTCCGCTACCGCATGATCATGAATGCAGTAGCGCCTGGCCTCTGCAAATGTCCCATCGGTGAGCTGATACATCCCGACGGCGCTCGAGGCCGGCCGGTACACCTCGAAGGGCTGCGATGTCCACGACCAACGCCAATACGTGCGCGCCACCGGGTTTCCCGAGCCCTCCACCTGCGCAATGGCGGCGAGCAGGTCGGGTGTCATCACCGGCGTCGCATACTTCTTGAATGCCGGCGCGTACTGCCGCCAGGTTTCAGCAGGCGTCTTGTTGAGCGCCGTGCTCACCGGAAAGAATAATTCCGATGGCTTGCGGACCACCTGGTAGATCCAGTTGACGGCGAGCCACAGCGCCAGGATGAGGGCCGCACCGATGATGATTTTCATGCGCAGCTGCGCCCGCTGGAATATGCGCCACTTGCCGCGCATCCATTTCAGCCACTTCACGACCTGCCGTCGCCCCGCGCGTTTTTGGTTACGGCGCGACTTCGGCCGCGATCGCGTCGAGTTTTTCAATGTGGCCATGGCGTCGGAAAGTTCGCGGGCCTGCTGCTGGCGGTCTTGCCTGGCAGCCTAGGTTACGATGGTGACACTTTCTGATTCGGGATCGAACACGATCCTGGCCTCGCCATTCTTCAGCTGTCCGACGACCCGCGCGACTTTGTCCTGCAGCGAGACTTCCTTTTCACCATAGTCGGTGCCCTCGCGCAAAACGAAGGACTCTATGACGGCATGTAGCAATTCCGCCGACAGCTCGGTGTATGGCACCACCACAGGTTCCGGCGCGTCATTTTTCAATGTTGGACCACCCTTCGCGCCAGCCAGGAATCGAGATGCGCCGCGAAGGCATTGCGATTCGCCTGTGTAAGCGGCGGAGGCCCACCGCCTACATGGCCGATGGAGCGCAT
>Ga0210409_10000941_pt1 | contig 41345 bp, 28 predicted proteins | sample IncBWH17MmetaG_FD_161649 | JGI IMG/M metagenome (GOLD analysis project Ga0210409, IMG submission 161649) | Forest soil microbial communities from Barre Woods Harvard Forest LTER site, Petersham, Massachusetts, United States - Inc-BW-H-17-M | ecosystem: Environmental > Terrestrial > Soil >... | reverse complement strand
GACCTGGCCGCCGCCGTAGGCCGCCACCACCGGCGCGTCCGAAGCCAGCACCGAAATGCCCAGCAAGGGCGTGCTGCCGATACTGCCGCTGTTGGAAAGATTACTGACGCCGCCGGTGCCGTTCTGGACCGCCAGAGCGACGCCGTTCAGGTTCGTCAGGCTGACTCCCAGCAGGCCGGTGGTGCCTTTCATGGTGCCGCTGTTGTTGACGGTGACGGTGCTGGCGGCAGCGTTGCCGATCACTGTCCCGGTCGAGAGCAGGCTGCCGATGCCGAGCAGCGAAGGATCGATGGTGCCGCCGTTGTTGAGGGTGACGTTGTTGCCGGTCAGGGTCATCGCATTGCCGAGCAAGCCCAGCAGCACGCCGGCGCTGGCGCCGGTATTCACGTTGACGGTCAGGTTGTTGGCTGCGCTGCTGTACGAGGGCGCCAGCAGGTTGGCGGCGCCGCTGCAGGTGACGGTGGCGCCGTCGGCCGGATTGGCCGGGGTGCAATTGGCCCAGGCTGCCGAGCCATGCAAGGCCAGCAAACCGCTGGCGGTGAGCGCCAGCAGGGCTGGCAGGCGCGAGCGCTGCAGCGCGCCGCTGCCGGACTTGGGACCGCTAGACACCAGCTGGCTGGCAGATCCCTTGCCGTTGGATTTGGCCAGCTCTGACACCACCACCAGCGCGCCTTGCGATTTGCTCCACACCACTCGATAGCTCTTGCTCATGGAATTCTCCGGAAAAAAAGAAAAACGGTCCCCCGGCGCCGGACGCAGGTGCGGCGCTTGAAACAGGGTGAAAATCAGGGTTGCTGGATCTCAGGCTAAGCCGAGAGCGGGGGCGCGATACAGGGTAGTTTCGGATTAGCTATTCGCGGTGCCGGCAGCGGTGTCCGATGAAGCTATCCCCAGCGCATGGCTGCGGCGACGCAGTCTTCCATGAAGTTGAACATCGCCTGCGCCAGAGCCGGCGCAGGGTCTGCGATAACCGGGTAAGTCTGTCCTGTCATGACTTGATCTACTCCCCAATCTGGTTCGTACGGCAAGCTGCAGTCGGCACATTCGAGCGCAAATGTCGGTTGAAAATGTCCAGGAAGGGACAAATTGGCAACAATTAGCTGTTTGTCCAGTATAGCCAGTCGGCAAAAAAATAAAGCTGTCACTTTTACCAGCTTGATATTGGGCAATGTTTATAATTGGAAACATAAAATGCTGTTGTTTTACCAATAACAGCTGCGGGGCTCCAGGTTTCGCCCCTCGCCTCTACGCAATCCCTCTGTTTACGCCGCAACAAAAGAAAATCTCTGTTTGCATGTAAACTTGCAGCACATTTTTCAGGGATACCCATGTTTACTTCTACCGCTGCCGAAATTGATGTCGATTACGCCCTCCTGGCGCGCCAGGCCGCCAGCAGCCTCGACAATGAACGCGACCAGAACTCCAATGCGGCGCAGTTTTCCGCCTTCGTCTACCAGACCATCGCCGACCTCAACTGGGTTGGTTTTTACTGGGTGCGGCCACGCGGTACGGCGAGCAGCCACGGCGACGAGCAGGAATTGCTGGTCGGACCGTTCCAGGGCAAGGTTGCCTGCGCCCGCATCCAGTTCGGGCGCGGCGTCTGCGGCGCGGCGGCACTCAGCCGCGAATCTGTGCTGGTGCCGGACGTGCATGCATTTCCCGGACACATCGCCTGCGATGCGGCCTCGAATGCCGAAATCGTGATCCCGGTGCTCAAGGACGGCAAGCTGTACGGCGTGTTCGATATCGACAGTCCCAGCCTGAACCGTTTCCGGCCGCAGGACTTGCAAGGCCTGGAAGCCTTGCTGGCGGTATTCGTGGCGGCGACGGATTTCGAGTAAGCGCCGGGCAGTGCTTCAGGAAGACGGCCGGCGGAGTCAGGCGCTGGCCAGCCACTCGCGCCGCTGCCCCAGCACTTCAAACAATTCCACGATGATGGCTTTGACCTTGTGCACGGCGTTGCTGAGCAATTCGGTGTCATGCCAGCACAGCGACAGCTCGCGCGAGAACAGCCGGTGATCGACCGCGGCCAGCTTCAGCTTGTGTTCGTCCAGCTCGACGTGGGCGGCCGACCACGGCAGGATGGTGACGCCAAGACGGGCGATGACGGCGGCGAACAGCAGCGCCGTGGAACTCGCTTCAAAGCGTACCTCGGACGCCAGGCCGGCTTCGCTCAAGGCCCAGTCGACGCGACTGCGGATCGAATTCGGCGCGCTCGGCAAGATCAGCGGCATGCGCGCCAGCTCAGCCAGCTTGATGGGCGCGGACGGCAGCGGGAAATCCGGCCAGGCGATCAGATGCAAGGCTTCGCTGATGAGCCGTTGCATGGCGACGCCGCGCGTTGCGACGGCGTCGGCCACCACCGCCAGCTCGACCCGGCCGCCGCCGATCAGGCCGCTGAGGTCGGCGCTGGGGGCTTCGATCAGTTCCAGCACGATGCCGGGAAAGCGCTCGCGCACCAGGCGCGCCAGCGGAATCGCCAGCACCCGCGAGGTGCTGGACGGCATGCCCACCGACACCTTCCCTTGCGGGAATTCGGCATCCTGGCGCAGCAGTTCGCGCGTGCCGTCGGCTTGCCGCAGCAGCTCCAGCGCATGGCGGTACAGGGTGAGGCCGGCGGCAGTCGGCGCCACTCCATGCACGCTGCGCTCCAATAACTGCATGCCGAGGTCGCGTTCCAGGTTGCGCATCTGCTGGCTGACCGCCGGCTGGGCGATATGCAGCGCCTCGCTGGCGTGCGTGACGTTGCCGCATTCAACCACCTTGACGAAATACCGCAATTGCCGCAAATCCATGTCCGCTCCCTGGCGTGTTGATCCTGTTCCGTCATCCTATACGTTAATCCTATGAAGCAAGCGGAATAACATATTTTTAAATTATCGACCGTTTTTCTATACTTGTCCCACAAAAAGCGGGCACGGCGACCAGCCGGAGTCGCATCACCATGGCCGCAAAGGCCGACAAGGAGACAAGCATGGACAAGGCAATCGGATTAACGGCGCCCGGCGTCAAGCCGCGGCGCACGCCTCTCAGCCGCGAACAGATCGGCGGCTTCTGGGCGGTATATTCAGGATGGGTGCTGGACGGCGTCGATTCGGTGATCTATGCGCTGGTGCTGATCCCGGCGCTGACCGAACTGCTGCCGGCCTCGGGCATCGCTGCTACCCCCGGCAATCTCGGCATGTACGGCTCGATCCTGTTCGCGCTGTTCCTGATCGGCTGGGGTTTGTCCTTCATCTGGGGGCCGCTGGCCGACCGCTTCGGCCGCGTCAAGACGCTTGCCGCCAGCATCCTGATCTACTCGGTATTCACCGGCGCCGCTGCCTTTTCCCACAACGTCTGGGAGCTGGCGGCATTCCGCCTGATCGCTGGCATCGGCGTCGGCGGCGAATGGGCGCTGGCCGGCACCTATGTGGCGGAAAGCTGGCCGGAAGACCGGCGCAAGATGGGCGCCGGCTATCTGCAGACCGGCTACTACGTCGGCTTCTTCATCGCCGCCTGGCTCAATTACACGATCGGCGCCGCCTACGGCTGGCGCGCCATGTTCCTGTGCGGCCTGGCGCCGGCCTTGCTGGCGATCTTCACGGTATTGCGGGTGAAGGAACCGGGGCAGTGGCGCAAGGACGCACATGGCAAGGTAGCTGCCAGCGCGACCGTGGTGCGCAATTCTTTCCGCGAGCTGTTTACGCCGGCCTTCCGCCGCCGCACCATCACCAGCGCCTCGCTGGTCGGCGTCGCGGTGATCGGCTTGTGGGCCGGCTCGGTGTACGAAGCCAGCGCGGTGGTGACGCTGGCGACGCGCGCCGGCATTGACCATATCGGCGCCGTGCACCTGGCCTCGATCGGCGCGGCGATCCTGTCGTTCGCCACCATACTCGGCTGCCTGGCAGCGCCCTGGCTGGCCGAGCGGCTGGGCCGCCGGATGGCGCTCGGCATCTACTTCGCCGGCATGGCGCTCTCCATCGTGTTCGCCTTCGGCTGGGTGTTCTACCTGGCGGACGGCCTCAAGCTGTTCATGGTGTCGCTGCTGTTCCTGGGTTTCTTCGGCGGTAATTTTGCGATCTTTTCGCTGTGGCTGCCGGAGCAGTATCCGACCCGCATACGCGCCACCGCATTCGCCTTCAATGCATCCATCGGCCGCTTCCTTGGCGCCGGCGTCAACTTCCTGCTGGCGGCGGCGATCCAGTGGCAGGGCTCGCTCGGCTTGCCGGTGGCCTGGACCGCGGCGGCCTTCGTGGCCGGGCTGCTGATCTTGCCGTTCGCGGTGGAGACCCGTGACCAGCAGCTGCCGCAATAACCGCCATCAATTGACTGGAGCAACAGATGCAAGCACTACAAGGTATCAAGATCGTCGACCTCAGCCGCGCGCTGTCCGGACCATTCTGTTCGATGGCGCTGGCCGACATGGGCGCCGATGTAATCAAGGTGGAGTCGGGACCGGCCGGCGACATGAGCCGCGGCTGGGGCCCGTTCGACCGTGGCGTCAGCACTTACTACCTGTCCTGCAACGCCAACAAGCGCGGCATCTGCCTCGACTTGCGCAATGCGCAGGGGATGGCGGCGCTGCAGCGGCTGATCGACGGCGCCGATGTCGTCATTGAAAACTTCAAGCCGGGCACGATGGACGCCATGGGACTTGGCTACGCCGCGCTGAGCGCACGCAATCCGCGCCTGGTGATGGGCAGCATCAATGCCTTTGGCGCCGACGGCCCGTTGAGCGGGTGGCCCGGTTTCGACCAGATCGCCCAGGGCTATTCCGGCATGATGAGCCTGACCGGGTTTGCCGACGGTGACCCGACCCGCACCGGCACCGCCATCGGCGACATGAGTTCCGGCATGTGGCTGGCGATGGCGATCCTGGCGGCGCTGCTGGAACGCCAGCGCACCGGACGCGGCCAGCATGTCGGCAGTTCGCTGCTGGCCAGCCTGGTCGGCCTGCTGAGCGTGCACGGCCAGCGCTATTTGAGCCTGGGCGAAATCCCGCAGCGCACCGGCAATGCCCACTCGGTGATCGCACCCTACGGCGTCTTCGAGACCGCCGACGGTCCGCTCAACCTGGCGCCGATCACGGCCGACATGTGGCTGCGCCTGTGCCAGCTGCTTGAACTGCCGGCGCTGCCGGACGATCCGCGCTTCGCCAGCAACGAATTGCGGGTCGCTCATCGCGACGAACTGAAGAGCCTGCTGGAAGCGCGCCTGAAGACGCGCAGCAAGCACGAATGGAGCGAACGTTTCGTCGCTGCCGGTTTGCCGGCCGGACCGATCAACACCCTGGCCGAAGTATTCGCCGATCCGCAGGTCTTGCATTGCCGGCTGGTCGAAAGCACGCAGCATCCAACCCTGGGCGAGCTGCGGCAGGTAACGACGCCAGTGACCAGCTATGGCGCCGATGCGGACTCCGCGGGCAGCCGCCGCGCACCGCCAGGCCTTGGCCAGCACACGGTGGAAGTTTTGCGTGAAGCCGGGTTTGATCCGGCCGCGATTGAGGCGCTGCTGGCCTCCAAGGCTGCGTACCAAGAGACAGCGGCCGCGGCGGCAGAAATGGAGGTAATGCAATGAATAAGCCAGACAACGTCGCCACAGTCACCAGCCGCATCATCGAGGAGCGGATCGGCCATGTCGTGTTCAGCAATCCGGCGCGCCGCCATGCGCTCAGCGCGGATTTGCTGGCGGCGCTGGAACAACGCTTGCTGCAATTGGCCGAGCAGCGGGTGCCGGTGCTGTTGCTTGGCAGCGGCATCGGCCAGGAAGTCTGGAGCGCCGGCCACGATCTGAGTGAACTGGCGCATGACCGCGATCCGATCGCTTACGGCAAGCCGCTGGAGCGCGTACTGCGCGCGATACGTGCTTATCCTGGCGTGGTGATCGCGCTGGTGTCGGGTTCGGTGTGGGGCGGCGCGGTCGACCTGGCGATGAGCTGCGACCTGGTGGTGGCCGACCGCAGCGCGCGCTTCTCCATGACGCCGGCCAATATCGGCTTGCCCTACACCACCAGCGGCCTGCTGCGTTTCTTCCACAACCTGCCTATCCATGTGCTCAAGGAGATGTTCTTTTGCGCGTTACCGCTGACGGCCGAGCGCGCGCTTCAGTTCGGCGTCGTCAACCGCCTGGCTGAGAGCAGCGGGCTGGAGGCGGAAGCGCTGGAGATGGCGCGCGGCATCGCCGCCAAAGCGCCGCTGGCGGTGTGCGCGGTGAAGGAGCAGCTGCGCATCATGGAAGACATGCAGCCGCTGCCGGTGCAAGCCATGGAGCAGATCGCCGAGCTGCGGCGGCAGGCATGCGCCAGCGCCGATTTCAGCGAAGGGCTGATGGCGTTCAGCGAGCGGCGGCAGCCGCGGTTCCGCGGCGCCTGACTGGCGGCAGGTAACGCTGCGGCGGCGCTGGCATGCCCGTGCTCTTGCCGTCAAAAGCAAGTGTCATTAAAACAATAGAACCAAAGTACATGGCGGCGCAAGACTGAAACAATCCTGATACATGGAGGCCGCGCCGGCCTTGGCAAATTCCGCTACCATCTCTCCACGCCGTCAATAACTTGCGTGGGGCCTGCTCAACATGTGGATCGTTCAAATAGCGCTGCGGCGGCCCTATACGTTTATCGTCATGGCGCTGTTGATTTTACTGGCGACGCCGGTGGTCTTGCTGAAAATGGCGACCGACATCCTGCCGGACATCAACATCCCGGTGATCAGCATCATCTGGAACTACAACGGCCTGTCGGCCCAGGACATGGGGCAGCGCATCGCCGCCAGCAACGAGCGCGGCCTGACCACCACCGTCAATGACATCGAACACATCGAGTCGCAATCGCTGGCTGGCATTTCCATCATCAAGATTTTCTTCCAGCCGACCGCCAACATCCAGACCGCGATAGCGCAAGTGGTGGCGGTGGAGCAGGCGCAACTGCGGCAGTTGCCTCCTGGTATCACGCCGCCGCTGATCATCAAATACTCGGCTTCCAGCATTCCAGTGATCCAGCTGGCCTTGTCCAGTCCCAGCATGACCGAGCAGGCGCTGGGCGACACTGCTCTCAATTTCCTGCGGCCGCAGCTGATTACCGTGCCGGGCGCAGCGATACCCTATCCTTACGGCGGCAAGTCGCGCGTGATTTCGGTGGACCTGGATACCAAGGCGCTGCTGTCCAAGGGGCTGACACCGACCGATGTGGTGAACGCCGTCAATGCGCAAAACCTGATCCTGCCCTCAGGCACCGCCAAGATCGGCGCCACGGAATTCAATATCAGCATGAACGGTTCGCCAGACACGATTGCCGGCCTGAACAATATTCCGGTGCTGGCGAAGAACGGCGCCACCACCTATCTGTCGGAGGTGGCGCGGGTGCGCGACGGCTTTTCGCCGCAAACCAATATCGTGCGCCAGAACGGCGAGCGCGGTGTGCTGATTTCAGTGTTGAAAAACGGCGGCTCGTCGACCCTGGATATCGTCAGCACGCTGCGCGCCATCCTGCCGGTGGCGCTGCAGTCGCTGCCGGAAGACCTGAAAATCACGCCCTTGTTCGACCAGTCGCTATTCGTCAGGGCCGCCATCAGCGGCGTGATCAAGGAGGCGGTGATCGCGGCCTGCCTGACCGCCGCCATGATCTTGCTATTCCTCGGCAACTGGCGCAGCACCTGCATCATTGCCGTGTCGATTCCGCTTTCCATCCTGTCGTCGGTGCTGGCGCTGTATGCGCTGGGAGAGACCATCAACATCATGACCCTGGGCGGACTGGCGCTGGCGGTCGGCATCCTGGTCGACGATGCCACGGTCACCATTGAAAATATAGAACGCCATTTGCATCAGGGTTCCGACCTGCACAAGGCGATCCTCGAAGGCGCCGGCGAGATCGCGGTGCCTGCATTCGTCTCCACCCTGTGCATCTGCATCGTGTTCGTGCCGATGTTCTTCCTCACCGGGGTGGCGCGCTACCTGTTCGTGCCGCTGGCCGAGGCCGTGGTGTTCGCCATGCTGGCGTCCTATGTGCTGTCGCGCACGCTGGTGCCGACCATGGTGATGCTGATGATGGACCAGGCGCATGCCGATCCGTCCGCCAAGCCTAGCCTGCTGCAAAGAGTGTATCGCCGCTTCGACGCCGGTTTCGAGCGTTTCCGCGGCGGCTATATCGTGATCCTGGCCAGCCTGCTGACCCGGCGCAAGATGTTCGGCTCCCTGTTCCTCGGTTTTTGCGTATTGTCCTGCGGCCTGGCCTTCGTCTCCGGACGCGATTTTTTCCCGAGTGTCGATGCCGGCCAGATCCGCCTGCACATGCGGGCGCCGACCGGCACCCGCATCGAAGAAACGGCGCGCCTTGCCGACGAGGTGGAAAAGGTCATCCGCGAGATCATTCCCGCCAGCGAGCTCAACACGGTCCTGGATAATCTTGGACTTCCCTACAGCGGCATCAATCTCTCTTACAGCAATGCCGGCACCATCGGCACCATGGATGGCGAGATCCAGATTTCGCTGACGGCGGAACACCGCCCCAGCGCCATTTACATCGAGCGCTTGCGACGCGAGCTGCCAAAGCGCTTTCCGCAAATGGAATTCTATTTCCAGCCAGCCGACATCGTCACCCAGATTCTCAATTTCGGCTTGCCGGCGGCGCTCGACGTCCAGATCAGCGGCGCCAACCTGCCTGTCAACTACGCCCTTGCCAGCAAGCTGATGAAGCAGGTCAAGCAGGTGCCGGGCGCGGTCGACGTCCACATCCTGCAAAAGCTGGACCAGCCGACGCTGGCGCTGGACATGCAACGGCTGCAGATCAAGCAGCTCGGCCTGAATCCGCTCGACGTCGCCCAGAATGTGCTGGTGTCGCTGGCCGGCAGCTTCCAGACGGCGCCGGCGTTCTGGCTCAATCCGGCCAACGGCGTGGTCTACAACATCGCGGTGCAGACCCCGCAATACCAGGTCGATAGCCTGGATGCCTTGCTGCGCACGCCGGTCGGCAGCAGCGGTGCGGCGGCCGCCGCCGGCAGCGGCGCCATGCCGACCCAGTTGCTCAGCAATCTGGTGCAAGTGGCGCCGGCCGCGCAGCTGGCGGATGTGTCGCACTACAACGTGACGCCGGTGGTCGATCTGTATGTCAGCGCCGAAGGGCGCGACCTCGGCGGCGTCTCGGGCGATGTCGAAAAACTGGTCGACCAGCTGCGCGCAGAGCTGCCGCGCGGCACGCATGTGGTGATACGCGGCCAGGTCGACACCATGAAATCGTCATTCATCGGGCTCGGCATCGGCCTGCTGATGGCGATCGTACTGGTGTACCTGCTGATCGTGGTGAATTTCCAGTCCTGGGTCGATCCCTTCATCATCATCACCGCCTTGCCGGCAGCACTGGCCGGGATCGCCTGGATGCTGTTCCTGACCGGCACCACGCTTAGCGTACCGGCCTTGACCGGCGCCATCATGACCATGGGCGTGGCCACCGCCAACAGCATCCTGATGGTGTCGTTCGCCCGCAAGCGGCTGGACGAGGGCGTGCCGCCGCTGTCGGCCGCGCTGGAAGCGGGCGCCACCCGTATCCGTCCGGTGCTGATGACGGCGCTGGCCATGATCATCGGCATGATCCCGATGGCGATCGGCTTCGGCGAAGGCGCTGAGCAGAATGCGCCGCTGGGCCGCGCGGTGATCGGCGGCCTGCTGTTTGCCACCGTCTCCACCCTGTTTTTCGTGCCGATCGTATTCGCCGGCATTCACCGTCATCTGGCGCACCGGGCTGGCCGCCGGCATGCGGCCTTGCCTGCAGCAAAGGGAGATCTCTGACATGTCTGAAAAACGCCACGCCGCTCTCGGCATCCACGGCGCCGAACCGGCCGTCCCCGGATCCGGCACCGCGCCGCATTCGCCGCGGGCCGCCATCCGCAAGCGCGCCAGGCTGATCGCCGGCGCCATCCTGCTCTTGCTGCTGCTCGGCGCGGTGGTCACGGTGGCGCTGCGCATCGTGCACGCGCGCGCCTTGGCGGCGGCGACTGCTACCCATGCGATTCAATACGTGACCACCATCAATGCCAAGCCTGCCGCCAGCAGCCAGCCTGTGACTTTGCCGGGAACCCTGCAGGGCGTCATCGAATCGACCATTTATGCGCGCAGCAGCGGCTATGTGCTGCGCTGGTATAAAGACATAGGCGCCAATGTCGCCAAAGGCGAATTGCTGGCCGATATCGATACGCCCGAAGTCGACCAGCAATTGTCGCAGGCGATCGCGGCGCGCGCGCAGTCCGCCTCCAGCCTGGACCTGGCCAAGAGCTCGGCCGAACGCTGGGAAGCGCTGCGCAAGAAAGACGCGGTAACCCAGCAGGAGCTGAACGAACGCAGCAGCGCCTACACCCAGGCGCAAGCCAATCTGGCAGCCGCGGATGCCAATGTGCGGCGGCTGCAGAAGCTGGAAGGCTTCAAGAAAGTGACCGCGCCGTTTGCCGGCGTGGTGACGCGCCGCAGCGTCGATGTCGGCGACCTGGTCGATGCCGGCAACGGCGGCGCCGGGCGCGCCTTGTTCAGCCTGGCGCAGGTCGACCAGCTGCGGGTCTATGTGTACGTGCCGCAGGCTTACGCACAACGCATCAAGATCGGCGACCCGGTCGACATCGTGCAAAGCGAAATGCCCGGCCAGACTTTCCACGGCGCCGTGGTGCGCACCGCCGGCGCGATCGATGTCGCCACCCGCACCATGCAGATGGAAATCAATCTGCCGAATCCTGAGCACAAGCTGCTGGCCGGCGCCTATGTGCAGGTTGCGCTGCCGGTCGGCGGTTCCTCCGAGGTACTGACGGTGCCGTCCAACGTGATCCTGTTCCGTCCTGAGGGAACCCGGATCGCCGTGGTCGACGCCAATGGCCGCATCAAGCTCAAGCCTATCGTGATCGGCCACGATCTTGGCAATTCTCTGGAAATCCTGAGTGGTATCAGCGCAGCCGACAAACTGGTGCTGAACCCGCCGGATTCGCTGGCCGACAACGATGCGGTGACGATAGCGCCGCCTAAAGCCGCGGCGGCGAAAGCGAAATCATGAAATCCGCGCGCTGCCTGGCACTGCTGTCTGCCGCGGCCTGGCTGAGCGGTTGCGCCAGCGGCCCGGATTATAAAAAACCGGAACTTGAGATGCCCGCGGCCTGGCAGTCGGAGCAGCCGTTTCACGCGGCGATGCCGAACGACAGCGCATTGAAGGGCAATTGGTGGGAAACATTTGAGGACGCCAGGCTGAACCAGCTGGAACAACTGGCCCTGGCGCAAAACCAGACCTTGCAGATCGCCGCCGCGCGCCTGGAGCAGGCGCGCCAGCAAGTGACGGTCAGCGCGGCCGGCTTGTTTCCCCAGGTGAACCTGCAGGCCGGCGCTGATCGCGCAAAGATCTCGGCCAACCGGCCGCTGAGCGCCTACAGCACGCCCAACCAGTCCACCGTGCAGAATAATTTCCAGCTCGGCTTCGCCGTCAATTATGAAGCCGACCTGTTCGGCCGGGTACGCCGCACGGTGGAACAGGCCAAGGCGTCGTCCGAGCAGGCCGCTGCGGATTTTGAGAATGCGCGGCTGGTGCTGATGTCGGAACTGGCTGCCGATTACTTCAACCTGCGCGAGCTCGACGCCGAAATCGACGTGGTGCGCCAAGGCATCGCCTTGCAGCAGCGGGCGCTGGAATTCATCACCGCGCGCCACGATCTCGGCATCGCCTCGGGCCTCGACCTGGCGCAGCAGCAAGCGCTGCTCGATGCCAACCGGACCCAGCTCGAACTATTGCAAAACCAGCGCGTGCAATACGAACATGCACTCGCCACCATGACCGGCACGCCGGCCCCGCAATTCAAGCTGGAAGCGGCGCTGGCCAGGCCGGTGCTGGCGCCGCCGCCGGTCGGCTTGCCTTCCGACGTGCTGCAGCGCCGTCCGGACGTCGCCTCCGCCGAACGCGCCATGGCCGCCGCCAATGCCGGCATCGGCGTAGCCAGGGCGGCCTACTTCCCGACCATCCTGCTGCAGCCGAACGGCGGCTGGGACAGCAACCAGATCGGCAATCTGCTGAGTGCGCCCAGCATTTTATGGTCGCTCGGAACATCCCTCGCGCAGAACCTGTTCGATGCCGGCAAGACCCGCGCCGGCGTCAAGATTGCCGAAGCCTCCTACACCGCCGCGGTAGCCAACTATCGGCAAACGGTGCTGGTCGCGATGCAGGAAGTTGAAGACGGCATTGACGGCCTGGCGCTGCTGGGCCGCGCCGGCATGCAGGCCGAAGCCAGCGTGCACAGCTCGCAGCGCGTGCTCGATCTGGCGAATGACCGCTATAGCGGCGGCCTGGATACCTACCTGGACGTGATCACCGCCCAGCAAACGCTGTTGACCAATCAGCGTCAGGCGGTGCAGATCCACGGCCAGCTGCTGCTGACCTCGGTCTATCTGGTCAAGGCGCTGGGCGGCGGCTGGCAGGCCGATGCGGTGCAAGCCGCCAGGTAAAGTCCTGCCCTGACACGGCGGGCGCATGACAGTTAAGCCGGCAACGGCCGCAGCGCAGGGCGGGAACACAGCCACCAGACCATCGCAGCGGCCAGCGCCGTCGCGGCGACAATCCCGAGCACTACATGCATGGCAGTTTCGAAGGGCTGCAGCGCTGCGATAAACGCACCGAAAATTGCCACCCCCAATGCAGCACCGGTTTGCCTGGCCGAGTTCAATACAGCGGCGGCCACGCCGGCGCGGCTTTTTTCAACGGTGCCCATGGCTGGCGCGGTCGCCGCCGGCGAGACGAAGCCGGCGGCCAACCCGATCGCCAGCATCGGCAGGATAGCGATCGCATACGGCGCCTCTGGTCGCACCAGCAGCATGCCCAAGGCGCCGATGGCATACAAGCCGAACGCCAGGCACATTGACCAGCGCGCGCCGAAGATGCGGGCCAGGCGGCTGGAAATCAGCCCGCCCAGCGCGACCATGACGGTCATCGGCAGGAACGCCAGTCCTGCCTGCAGCGGCGAATAGCCGGCGGCCCTTTGATAGTAGATGCTGAAGGTGAACAGGACACCGTAAAAGACAAACGCCGATATCAGGGAGGCAAAGGCGGAGGCTGCGAACAGGCGGTTCCTGAAGAACGCCAAGGGCAGCATGGGGTGAGGTTGCCTGGTTTCGATCCTGAGGAACAGAAAGCCGGCAACGCCGCAGAGCACGATGCCGGCGCCCACGGGCGGCGAATGCCAGCCCAGCGCCGGGCCTTCGATCAGCACCGCGATCAGGCTGCCGAGTGCAATGATCGCCAGGATCTGCCCGGAAAAATCAAAATGGCGCGAGCGGATCGCCTGGTCGCGCGCGACCGACCATGTCAGGCCTATGCCAGCCAGACCGAGCGGCAGGTTGGCAAAGAAGATGCTGCGCCAGCTGAACCAGTGGATCAGCACGCCGCCAAGCAGCGGACCGCAAGCCATGGCGATGCCGCCGCATCCCATCCAGACGCCGATCGCCGCGCTGCGCCGGGCCGGATCGGGATAGGCCTGGTTGATCAGCGACAAAGAACAAGGCACCAGCATGGCGCTGCCGATGCCTTGCAGCGCGCGCGCCAGCGCCAGTGTGCTCAGATCCGGTGCAAAGCCGCAGAGTGCCGAGGCCAGCGTAAATACGGCCAGGCCGGCCAGGTAGATGTTCCTGGCTCCCAGGCGGTCGCCCAGCGTGCCGCCGGTCATGAGAAAGCTGGCGAATGTCAGCGTGTAGGCGTTGACGATCCATTGCAGTCCGCTGACATCGCTGTTGAGCGTACTGCTGATCTGCTCCAGGGCGACATTGACGATCGAGGCGTCGAGCAGCACGATGGTGTAGCTGATGCTGGTCGCCGCCAGCACCTGGCGCGCCCGGCGGCCGCTGTCGGCCGTGCTCACGGCAGGTCCTTGGCTATCTTGCTTCCGTGTTGCGCTGTCATTGCTGGTCTCCAGTCAGGGTCTGGAGACCAGTGTACTTTTCCCTCTGCGGCTGATGCTTCGACGCGTGGCGAAGCGTGGGGCTGGCAGAGCGCCGCGGCTCACTCTCCGGGCGTGAAATACTGCCGGCGCTGGTGCTGTTCCTGGTGCATCGGGAACATGGTGGCGTAGAACTCGGTCCAGCCGCCCATGCGCACCCGTACCAGGTTGTAGCGTTCCGGATCGTTCACCGCCGCCTGGTAGGTGGCCAGGTCGGCACAGGTGAGGGTGATCAGGTTGGAGCCGGTTTCGCCACGCGCATAGGCTTTCACGAAACGCTGCAATTCCTGCAAGGGAAAGTCCTCTTCGATATTCATGTCGACCGGCGAGGCATTCGACAAGCCATATTCGATGGAATCGACGCGCCAGCTTTTCAGCGCCTGATAGATGTTGCGGAAAGCCGGCGCGGGCGGCAGGTCTTGCGGCGCCGGCACCGGCGACAGGTCAGATGCGATCGGCATGCCGTTGCGGCGGCCGTCGGCCGAAGCGCCGCAGGACAGGCCGTCGCCGACATAGCCCTCGAAGGTGCCGATGCCGGGCGTGATCACGAACTCAGCGCTGCCATAGCTGCTGGCGATGCTATCGAGCGCCGGCTGCAATGCCGGATGCGGCTGACGGATCACATCGACGCAGATGCGCACGGTGTGATCCATCAGCCAGGCGCCGAGGGCGTTGACCTCGGCATCGCCACTGCCCCACTTGGGCAGCGCCAGCGCGGCCGTGCGCAGCTCCTGATAGCGGCGGCCGCGTTCTTCGGCATCGGCCGGGCCCAGCAGCTGGCTCTGGTAAGGTTCGATCATGTTGAAGCCCCAGTCGTTGATCAGGCAGTCGACCAGTTCCGGCAGGGTAGTCAGGGCAGTGGCCGGATCGAACACCAGCTTCTGGATCGCATACAGCGAATCGATGGTGTTGGAGACGCCGACGCACAGCGGCGCGATCATGTTGAAGCGGGCGCCGCCGGCGGTCAGGTCGCGCCCGGATTCGGCGCAGCCTTCGATCAGCGCCGACAGCAGCGGGCTGGGGCAGATGCCTGCCAGGTTGCCGAAGCCGCCCAGGATCACGTTGTAGCTCTGGATGGTGATCCACTCCAGCTGCTTCAGGAAAATTTCCTGCAGCTGCCTGAAGCTGGCGATCTCGGCCGCCGGCGGCGAACGGAAGGTCTGCTTCAGTCCGCGCAGGTAGACCGGGCCGGCCTCGCCATAGCAGGCGCCCTGGTTCAGGGTCTGCTCCAGCGCCGTCATCGGCGTCACGTTGTTGAAGGAAAAGCCGGTGGCGCCGGCCAGCATCGGTTCGTAGCAGCCATCCGCCGCATAGTCGCGCGACCAGCGCAGCGTCACCTGGCTGCCGGAAGCATGCAGCGCTTTGCACAAGCGATCGTCCTGGTACAGGATTGGATGAGCGCCGCCGGCCAGCAGGCATTTGGCGGCTTCATCCATGATCTCGTCCGGAATGCCTTCGTACACCCGCAACGACAGCGTCGGCGCGTTGACCGGAATCCGCCGCGCTGCCTTCAGGCACAGCATGGTGACCGGATTGACGCCGCCGGTCGGGCTGGCGTCGTCATTGGCGATATAGCCGCCGACTGTGATCTGCTGCACCCATTGATTGATGCCGCCGCCCTGCGGAAAATTGCCGCCGTAGCCGCACACGGCAGTGGTGCCGTAGTTGACGTAGTCGGTCACCAGGCCGCGGTTGACGAAAGCGTTTTCACCGATCTTGAGCCACAGGCAATCGATGATTTCCTGCGCCCGTTCGGGCGCGATATTGTCACGTTGCAGCAAGGGCCACAGGATCTGGTCCAGCCGTCCCAGCGAAGTCAGTTCGCCCACCAGGTGCAGGCAGCAATGGAAGGAAAACACCAGCTGCACGCCATCCAGGAAACTGACCGGGGCGTCGCTGCGCAGGTGGCGCAGGCGGGCAGCGACGTCGCGCATGTTGTTGGCGTTTTCCGCCGTGCCGGAGAGCTGTGCCGCGTTGGCGGCGGTCTCGGCCAGGGTCGCCCAGTTGCCCAGGTATTCCTGTACCCCTTCCAGCGACAGCAACGCGGATGCATAGAATTCCAGCCGCTGCAGCAACACGCCGTCGCCGGGCTTGTCTTCTTGCAGCAGGGCCGTCGCTTCCATCTGCTGCTGCAATTCGGCGATCAGGCCGCCCAGGCCCAGCGTCACCAGTTTCTGGTAATGCGGCACCACATGGCCCATGGCCGACCACTCGTTGAGCTGGCCCTTGAGCCAGGCCGCCACGGTTTCATCTTCGCTCAGGTAGGGCACCACTTCCTTGCCGCGTCCCAGCGTGAAATCGGGAATCACGCCGACCACCAGTTCTTCCGGATAGATGCGCAGCAAGCCGTTCTGGCGGGCGATATCGGATTGCGGGCTGGACAGCAATCCGGCCAGTGTCTTGTGATTGGCCAGCGCCTTGCGCAGCGCCACCGAAGCAGTCAGCGACGGCGCTTCCACCTCGCTCACCAGTTGCGACAGATGCGGCAGGCGCGGGAAAGGATTGCGTTTCAGCCAGCCGTCGTTCCAGTGGGAGAATGCCCGTCCCAACAGGGCCAGCAGGCGCGGGCTGGGCGGATCGCCGGCAATGTATTTGCCTTCGCTCATCTGGTGCAGATAGTCCTGGCCGTTGTAGAACAGGTAGCCGTTCTTGCTGCGCACCTGCCAGTGCGGATCTTCCTGTACGTCGTCGACGACGGCCGCCGGCACGTTCAGCTCTTGCGCATTCGGCACATACCAGTAGCTGCCGGCGACACCCTGCACCACGCTCATCAGGCGGTCGGCCGGGCGCTCCGGCAGTTCGCCCATCATGTGCTTGATGATGGTTTCGAAGCGCGGCTGGTCGTTGCAGAAGGCGACGAACATCAGTCCCTTTTCGCGCGCGGCGCTGCCCGCATGTTCGCCGAACGGCAAGGCCTGGCGCAGCAGCTTGAGGTTGTCGCCATTACTGTCGAGCACATGCACGCGGCGGATGTGCGCGTTATGGTCGTGCTGCGGCAGGATGGCGCCGGCAGGATCGCGGCCCAGCATGGCGTCCTGGGCGTCGGGCAGCATGTCGCCGATGCTGCTCCACTCGAACAGGAATTTCTGCGTGAAGCCGTAGCATGCGCCCTGGAACTCGCCATCGACCAGGATGTCGGCCGCCAGGCTGACCGGATCGCTGGGATTGGTGATGCCGTCCAGGTAGCGTCCACCCATCACCTTGCCGTCCGTCCGTTTGCCGATGGCCAGGATCTCGATCTGCGCTGCCAGCGCCTGCAGTCCCGGGCGCACGCTTTCCATCAGCTGGGCGGCCGCCGCGGCATTGTCGGCCTTCACGTAAAGCAAGACATCGCCGCCGCTGTCGCGCAGCTTGGGCGAGCTGTTCAACACCGTGCGCGCTACCGGAATGGCGCGATCGTGCCAGCGGCCCCACAAGCCGGGGTCGAAGGCTGCCACCAGGCCGGCCTTGGCCGGCGATGCCTTGGCGGCCTGCGCCAGCGTGCGCACCAGGCTGAGCAATGCCGCTTCGGTGGCTGCGCTGTGATCGTGCAGGGTGATGGTGGCGATCTGGCCGAAAATGGCACGGGTCAAGAGGCCGTACTGGGAGTGTCTGATAGCGTCGATAAACATCTTGAGATCCTTATCTGAACGTGGCGCGAAGCCGTGAGAAAGCGATTGCCGCTGGCAGCGGACCGGTGTGGCTAGACTATTTTTTATTTCTCCGTGGAAATTTATTCTATCGGAAAGCCATGCCGCGGATAGCAGCAATCTGCAGCTACTGTCAAATTTGACAGTAGGCGCCCCGGTTATATTGCAATGTGGAAATATTAAGTCTAGTCTTTATGCAAAGCAGCCAGGCTCGGGGCTGCTCTCCGAATCGACGGGGGTGATGATGAAAAAGCTGGGAATGGCTGACCTGATCCATCCGCTCACGCTGGATACCTTCATGACGCGCTATTGGCAGAAGAAGCCCTATGTGGGCCACGGCTCGCCGCAGCGTTTCGCCGAAATCGCCGCCATTCCCGAGCTGGCCAGCATCGATGCGCTGCTGGAAGCCTGGCGCGGCGACGCCGATGCCTGGGCCCCGCGCGATACCAGGAATCCGCTGATCAACGCCAGCGCGCGGCAGCTGCCGGCGTTCTATGAAAGCGGCTACACGCTTTATCTCAGCAAGGTCGAGGACCATGTGCCGGCGCTGGAACCGATCGCGCGCAAGCTGGAGCGCGACCTCGGCCTGCGCCAGGACGACGTCTATTTCGAAGCCTTCATTTCCAAAGGCACCGGCTCAGGATTTCATTTCGATCCGAACGTCACCATCAACATCCAGCTGATCGGCAGCAAGCAATGGTGCGTCGCCGAAAACAAGCACCTGGTCAACCCGCATGTCGGCTGGTCGGCCGGCGCCGAGGTCAATGAACACATGCAGCGTTATGCGCGCCAGCCTTTCCCGACGCGCATGCCGCCTAACTGCCGGCGCTTCGAAGCCAAGCCCGGCACACTGGTGTACCTGCATCCCGGCTACTGGCATTGCACCCTCAACCACGAGCCTTCGCTCTCGCTGCTGTTCACCATCAATCCGCCTTCCTGGACCGATCTGCTGATGGATGAAATCAGGGACTTGATGCTGAAGCACGACGGCGGCCGCGAACTGGCCTTCGGCCTCGCTTCCACAGCCGGCCGCGAGCAAAAGCGGCAACGCCTGCAGCAGTTGATCGAAGCCGCCGGCGCAGCAGTGGCGCAACTGTCCGCCGACGACTTGCTGGCCGACTGGGGCGGCACGCTGACCGCTTCGTTTGAACGTAATCCGCAGATCGTCTGCCGCGTCGACGCCGGCCGCGGCGGCCAGGACGATGTGCTGGTGATCCAGTCCGGCCGCAAGCAGGAGCGCAGCGTGCTGGCGCCGGATGCGCGCCAGGTGCTGAGGTGGGTCAGCGCGCGGAAAAAATCGTTCCACGGCCATCAGGCCGCCGAGGCGACCGCAGCCGTGGCGACTACGCGGGTGGCGGAAATACTGGAACAGTTTACAGATGCCGGCTTGATCTTGAGGGGAGGGTAGTGCCCGAGGCGAGGGACTCCTGCGGCGTCGATGCCGCGGGAGCGCCAGGGTTGCTAGCCGCACCGGATCCGGGATGAGCGCCGCAGGGACGTAGGGTGGGCAGATTTTCTGCCCACGCTGGATTTTCTTCCCGATTGACCGGCGCTGCCGCTACGCAATCACAAGAACTTGTAGCTGGCGCCGACTGTCAGGACGCGACCGCGCGGATCGCCCTGCGTGATGTCGAAATACGGACTGCTTGGGTCCCACGACGGCTTCTGGTTGAACAGGTTTTGCACCCCCAGCCTGAGCGTCAGGTCGCGCACGCCCTTGTAGCTCAAGGTCCAGTCGACCGTGCTGTTATGCGCGACCGCGGCCGGGAAATCGTCCTGCATGCTGTTCTCGTCAATCTTGTAGCCGCCGGTGTAGTACCAGCTCAGGGTGCTGGAGACACTGCGGTAATCCCAGGTCAGCTCGGTGGTGCCGCGCCATTTCGGCAGCGCGCCGAAGGTATTGACGCCGCTGCCGTCGATGGCCGGCTGGCCGGCGACGCGCGGCTGGCGGAAATCGATCAGGTAGGTCCAGCCGCCATGCAGGGTGAACTTGCCGGCGCTGGCGGTCGGGATCACCTGCCGTACATCGATATCCAGGCCGGAGGTGACGCGGTTGCTTTGGTTCTGGTACTGGTTGCTGATGGTCAGCAGCCGGCCCTGGGCGTCGCGCGTGACCCGTCCCGGGAACTGCGCTTCGTTCAGCAGGATGTAGCTGGCGTCGTCCGGTCCGATGATGCCGCTCTGCTCGATATGATAGTAGTCGAGCGACAGGCTGGTGTTCCTGGCCGGCGACAGCACTACGCCGAAATCGAGGTTCTTGGAACGTTCCGGCTGCAGCTTGGGATTGGCTTGGTAGACGCCGGTGTAGCCGACGCTTTTGCCAGGCGTGACCGGATCGCGCGGATCGATCGCCGAGCCGTAGCTGATGGCATTGCTGCTGGTGATCTCTGGCAGCGAAGGCGCGCGGAAGCCGCGCGAGGCGGTGCCGCGCAACAGCAGCCAGTCGGTCGGCTGGAAGCGCAGGCTGAGCTTGGGCGAGAAGGCGGTGCCGAAATCGCTGTAGTGGTCGACGCGGCCGGCGAGATTGGCTTCCAGCGTCTTCAACACAGGAATCTTGAACTCCGTATAAGCCGCGGTGACGTTGCGCGAACCATTGATGATGTCGATCGCAGGGCGCAGTTCGGTGCCGGACAGGACCGCGCTGGAGGTATCGGAATTGATCGACTCTCTGCGGAACTGGGCGCCGCTGGCAAAGCCGAGGTCACCCGCCGGCAAGGCCAGCAGCGAACCGGTGATTGTCGCATCCAGTGAGCTCAGCTTGGATACCGCCGGACGCAGCGTCGCCAGCCGCAAGGCATCGACGGCGCTGGCCGGATTACCGGTCGCCGCCAGGTTGTAGCCGCCGTTCGCCAGCAGCTGCTGGAAAGCATAACGGTTGCCGAAGTTGCCCACGGTTTCTTGCAAGCGGCTTTCCGAATGCAGCCCCGAAACGTCCCAGTCCCAGCCGCCGTCGAGGCTGCCCTTGAAGCCGAGCATGGCGCGGCTGAACTGGCTGACGTCGGTCTTGCCGCGCGCTCCCACATCCCACAGATTGGTATTGACCGCCGTCGGCCGGCCATAGGGATTGGCCGGATTTCCCACCGGCAGCGTGGTGTCGACCGGCACCAGGCTCTGGCTGGCGTTGTTCCATGCCCGCAGATTGCTGCTGATCGCCAGCGGTCCGCCGAAGACGAGGCTGGCCGAGCTGCGGCTGTACAGCAGTTCGCTGTAGGCCTGTACATGGTCGTTGATCTGCAGCGTGCCGTGCAGCAGCGCGTGATAACGCTCGATAGCCGGCATCAGCGTGTCGTACTGCGCCGGATTGTAGGCCCACACATCGCCCTGCTTGCCGGGCGTGATGGCGCCCCACGGCACGCGTTGCACCGGCCCGACGGCATTGGCGAAACCTTGCCGCGGATCGTTGTTGTAGTAATTGGTCGGGGTCCAGCCCAGGCGTCCGCCCGGCTGGCCGCGGAAATCGGCGTTGCTCAGGTAGCCGACATCGCTGGCGCGCAGCTCCTGGCGTTGCTGGCCGTCCAGCGAGAAGTACACGTTATAGCCGTCTTTATCCAGATCGCCTTTGCCTGCCAGGATATTGTAGGTGCGCTCGTTCTGCCCGGTGCCGCTGGCGGATTTTCCCAGGCTGCCGCCGGTCTCGATACCCTCATAGCTTTTCTTCAGGATGATGTTGACCACGCCGGCTACCGCATCCGAGCCGTAGACCGCGGAGGCGCCGTCCTTCAGTACTTCGATGCGTTCTACTGCGGCCAGCGGCAAGGAGTTGATATCGACAAAGGTGTCCTGCAGATCCTGTGCGGTGGCGTAGTTCGCCAGACGCTTTCCATCCAGCAGGATCAAGGTGTTTTTCTGCCCCAGCCCGCGCAGCGATACGCCGGCGGTGCCGGCGGAAAAACTTCCAGTGTATTGCTCGTTGAAGCTGTTGCCGCTGTTGGCGGAAATGGCGCGCAGCACGTCCGGCAAATTAGTCTTGCCGCTGGCCTGGATCTGTTTGGCGGTGATGACCTGTACCGAGCTGGCGCCGGCAGCGGCGGCGCCGCGGATGTTGGAACCGGTCACCACCACCTGGTCGATCTGGCCAGCCTGCTGAGCTGGGATTGGATCGGCAAGCTGGGCAAAAGCCGTGTGGCTGGAAAGAAGAGCGCTGATCATGGCAGCGAGTCGTGTGAGTTTCATGGCAGCGTTTTGATAAATGAGTCAGTTGAAAAAAATCCCGGCATGCCGGGACGCCGTCGGCAGCCGCAAGAGCGGCGCAACGGATTTGAACAAGGCGACAATATGTATCGTTACGTTTCAAAAAGTAACGAATATTTTCAGATGAGAATATGCGCTGTGCTGTAAAGTCTTGGATGCGGCAGATGTCGCGCTGCCTTGATGCGGAGGAAGAAGGTCATGTCAGCCACGGACATTTCAGACGGATGATTCGATCTCGCCGGCGCTCAGTCGCAATCTAACCAACCCCTCGCAGAAAGCGGACCAACATGCTTCCGATCATCGCGCCAATCACGTTTAACACGCGGCCAGTTTCCCGCCGGCAGATCAGGGATTGCCGGCGTTCCGCATCCGTCAATGCAGGAATATCCAAGTGAAGGGCGTCACCATTCACCAACTGCGCTGTTTCGATGCGGTGGTGGAGGAAGGCGGCTTTCAGGCGGCAGCGGAAAAATTGCACCGGACTCATCCGACCATTTGCACTGCGATCAAGGTTCTGGAAGAACAATTGGGCATTTGCCTGCTGGACCGCAGCGGCTATCGCGTCACCCTGACCGAAGCCGGCGAGGCATTCCATCATCGTGCCCAGCTGTTGCTGCGCGAAGTCGAGGGACTGGACGGGTTCGCCGCCAATCTGGCGGCAGGTGAAGAGCCCGAACTGCGGGTCGTGATCGGCGATCTTTGTCCGCTGTCGGCGATTGTCGGTCTCCTGCGCAAATTCTTCGATGGCCGCAACACGCGCTTGCATCTGCACTTCGAAGCGATTTCCGGTCCGTGGGAACGCTTGTTCGACGGCGACGCCGATCTGATCGTCCATCATATAGACCAAAGCGATTCGCGTATCGAATTCATCGAGCTGTCCGAGGTGCAACTGGTGCCGGTCGTGGCGCCGGGATTCATTACTTTCCCGCTATCCGGCGGCGTCACGCAGCGACAGATGCGCGACCGCCTGCAATGCATTATCCGCGATACGGCGCGCCATTCTCCGCAGCAGAATTATTTTCTGATCGACGGTTCTCCGCGCTGCACGGTCGGCGATCAGTTCATGAAAAAGGAAGTCATACTCCAGGGCATGGCATGGGGGCACATGCCCTTGTATATGATTGAGCAGGAACTGCACGACGGGCGTCTGCTGTCGATCGCCGGAAAGCACTTCCCGGGCAATAGCGTGAAACTCGCCGTCGCCCGGCTGCGCAACGGCTCGCACGGCCCGATCGCCAGCCGTCTATGGGACTATATTTCAGGGCAGGCCGAAAGCCTGCGTCTGGCAACATCTGGCCTGACAGGAAATCTACCATGCATGAATGCCCGGCAGACGCCATGAAAAAATTGCTCGCGCGGGTTACAGCAAAACGACGATTTTTCCCTGTACCGAATTCGATTCCATCAGGTCGTGCGCCTTCGAAATCTCGCTGAAAGAAAAGGTTTTCTGAGGCAATGCCTTATAGATCCGGTCGGTGGCCCGGTCAACGATGGTCTGCATCGGGATGGACGACAGCGGAAAGTCCTTGGCGCCGAAGTTGAAGCTGGCAAAAAAGCTGAAATTCACGGAAGACGGCATATCGGCTAACGGGTTGAACGGGATGGGATCGCTACCGCCGAGAAAGCCGGCGTTGCAGACATGGCCTCCTTTCTTGACGCCTTTGAAGGAGTCCAGCATGGTTGAATTGCCGATGATATCCATGACGCTGTCGATGCCATCGGGATACAGCTGGCGGATCTGCGCGCCGGTATTGCCGTCTTCCAGTATCACGTGCCTGGCGCCCAGCTCTTTCAACAGCCCGAAGCTGTCTTGGTTGCGGGTGGATGCCAGCACCTGGACTTCCTCAGTATTGGCAGCGATGTTGATGGCCGCCTGGCCCAGGGCAGAAGTGCCGCCGCGGATGAAGACGATATCGCCTTTCTTGAGTTTCAGGTTATCGTGCAAGACCGCCCACGCCGTCGCATAAGACTCCGGCAGGGCAGCGAAATCTTCCCACGGGATATTGGTATGCACGACGAACACGTTGGCGGCAGGGACGCTGGTGAATTCCGCATAGCTGCCGTTGGTCTTGCGCCCCATGCCGCCCATGATCGCGGCGACGGTCTGGCCTTTCTTGAGCTTGCCGGACGGATCGTCCTCCACCTGGCCGACGCATTCGATCCCGGTGACTTTGGCGACGTCGCCGAACAGTCCGCGCCGCATATAGGTTTCCGCGCGGTTGACGCCAAACGCCTTGACCTTGATCAGGACCCTGCCAGCCTTGGATTGCGGTACAGGGATGTCCTTGATTTCCAGCTGGTCGCTGCCGCCGTATTGCTTGATTACTATCGCTTTCATATGGGCACCTTGAATTTATTCAGAGAGAATCTTGCGTTTGTGATTCTGCGCAGGCAGCGGCTCATTTGAAACAACAAAGTTTCAACACTCAATGTAGATTTCCCGCTCCGCAGATGGTGTTATGGCTGGAGTCTGCTCTAGGGTGACGCGCTACCAAGGGTGGTCAGCCACCCGCGAACGGATGAATGCTCTTCTGATAGAGGAAAAATTCGATGGGATTTTCGGTTTCAGGCAAGGCGCCGTGCTGGCGGCCTTGCTGGTCGACCTTTCGCTGGCCGCGTGGTCGTCCGGATTACAACGAAACCGCCGGATGCTAAGCCCAGCGCTCTTATTTATCCGGCTCGGCAAAGCGACCGGCCTCGGCGAGAAACTGCTGCACGGCCGGCGGCGTGCCGGCCGCCTGGCAAACCAGGGTCAAAGGCGCCCGCAGTTTCGCGCCGCTTTCGAGAATGCGGCAATACCTCACCTGCTCCGAGTGAAAGCCATGCATGGATGCGGGCACGATCGAAACACCGACACCGGCGGCGACCAGGCAGATATTGGTCAGCATGCCATCCACTTCGACCGCGATGTCTGGCGTGAACCCGGCCTGTACGCAAGCTTCGATGAAATTGGCATACATCCCAGATGCGCCCGGCTTGCGGACCAAAATGAATTGCTCGCCGCGCAGGGATTTTAAAGAAATCACCGGCATTGCCTTCCCCGCGTTTTTTTTGAGAAGTGCATGTCCCATGGGGAGGACCAGCAGCATTTCTTCCTCAACCAGGCGATGGAACGCCAGTCCGGCAGGCTGGCTGACCGGCATGCGCAGGAAGCCGGCATCGAGTTTTCCTGACGCAATGGCGGCCGTCAGTTCGGCGGCGTTACCCTCGCTGAATTTCATCACCACGGCTGGCCTTGCGTTGCGATAGGCCTGCAAAATCCGCGGCGTCAGCGGATGCGCCGCGGCCGAGCTGGTCAAGCCTACTGTAATGATCCCTTCGATGCCGTTGGCGGCGCGCGCTGCCCGTTGTGCCGCCTGGGTGACATTGGCCAGTATCGTTTGCGCTTCGTGCAGGAAAGCCGCGCCGCCGATGCTGAGATCGACCCCTTTCGGGTGGCGGTGGAACAAGGCAAATCCCAATTCCTGTTCCAGCGCGCGGATCTGCTGGCTGAGCGGAGGCTGCTGCATGTTGAGCCGGCGCGCCGCGCGGGTGAAATTGCGCTCTTCGGCGACAACCACGAAATAGCGCAGATGCCGGAGTTCCATGGCTGCCTCGATTCGATATGTTTAAAGTATGGAGTAGCCCATTTTATTGTATTTTACATTCCGAGAACGCGCTCTTACTATCAACAAGGGCAGCGCACGCAGATCCGGCTTATGCCAGCGCCCGACGGGCACCTCTTACCAACCTTACCGAGACTTTCGCAATGGACAACATAAAACGTCGCACCCTGTTGGGCATCGGCATGCTTGGCGCAGCGGCGCTGGCCAGTCCGCGGCAGCTGTACGCCGCCGCATTGTCGGCCGGAGAAACCGAGATTCCGCTGTGGCCAGGCGACAAGCCGCCCGGCGGCAGCGGCCCGCAAGGAGCGGAGCGGACCAGTGCGAAAGGATCGGTGACCAATGTTTCGCAGCCGCGCATGGTGGTGTATCGTCCGCAGCGGCCTAACGGCTGCGCCATGCTGGTGATCGCCGGCGGCGGCTACACGCATATCGAGCGCGGCACGGAAAGCATCCCGGCGGCGCGCTGGCTGCAGTCATTGGGCGTGACCGTCTTTGAACTGGTCTATCGCCTGCCCGGCGAAGGCTGGATCAACACCGCGCCGTTCCAGGATGGACAACGGGCCATGCGCCTGATCCGGGCCGCGGCGTCGAAGTACGGCCTCGACGCCAAGCGCATCGGCATCCTGGGCTTCTCCGCCGGTGGCCATCTGGCCGGCACCACCGCGGCGGAGCCGGACGCACCGCGCTATGCGGCGATAGACATGGTTGACCAGTTTTCCGCGCGCCCCGATTTTGCCGGCCTGATCTACCCGGTGCTGACCTTCATGCCGCCCTACGACAATACGCATTCGCGCCGCGAAATCGTCGGAAAGCATCCGGACCTGGCTCAAAGCGAAGCATTTTCGGTAGAGCACCATGTCGGCGCCCGCATGCCCGCTGCTTTCCTGGCGCAAGCCGCGGATGATCCGATCTCGCCGATCCAGAACAGCCTGCTGATGTTCAATGCGCTCAAGGCCGCGCAGATTCCGGCGGAAATGCACGTGTTCCAGGAAGGCGGCCATGGCTGGGGCTTGGGACCCGAGGGCAGCCTGGTGCATGCCTGGCCAGCCTTGTTCGAGACCTGGGCCAGGCATAACGGCTGGCTGGGACCGGTCTGAGGTCTGCGCGCAAATGAACGCCAAAGGAATTGCCGTGAATCTGTCTCAGCTGTCTGTATCAGAACTGCGCCTGCTGATGGCGCAGGTACAGCAAACCGGCAAGTCCGAAGAGCACGAGGATCTGGCGCAGGCACGTGCCGCAATCCTGGCCATTGCGCACGATGCTGGCGCGTCATTGCAGGATCTGTTTGCCGCGCCGCCAGCCGATCCCCGCCACGCAATCCGCTGATGCTGGCCAGATGCATCGCCCGCCGGCGCATTGCGGGCGCTCCGGCCGCCTTTTCCAGCTTCTGGTAGCATGCTGTTCGGGCACAGACTTGTGCCGCTGCGAAGATTCGCCCAGAGGCCGGTTTCAGCTGCCGCAAGCGTTGTTTCTCCCGCAAGACCCCGACATACATTCTTCATCCAGATAGGAATCACCATGAGCATTACTACCAAATGGATAGACATCGAAGCCGCCGACGGCACGTTCGGCGCCTACCTGGCGATCCCGCACACCGGCAAAGGTCCCGGCATCGTGCTGCTGCAGGAAATCTTCGGCGTCAACGAACACATTCGCACGGTTGCCGAGCAATACGCCAACGACGGCTACGTGGTGCTGGTGCCGGACCTGTTCTGGCGCATCGAAAAGCGCATCGAACTGGGCTATGACGACGCCGGCTGGAAACGTGCTGTCGAGCTGATGCAAGCCACCGATGTCGCCAAGGCGCAAGCCGACATCGCGCTGACTGTTGCCGCCCTTAAGGCACAGCCCGCGCTGGACGGCAAGCTGGCCGTGATCGGCTATTGCTTCGGCGGCAGGCTGGCGTATCACGCCGCAGCCGACGGCCTGGTCGATGCCGCGATTGCGTATTACGGTGGCGGCATCCAGAACCAGCTGCAGCGCGCCGACGAGATCAATGTACCGTTACTGATGCATTTCGGCGCCGCCGACAGCCACATTCCGCTGGATGCCGTGAAACAAATCGCCGAGCGCTTCGAAGATAACGACGATGTCGAAGTCCATGTCTATGCGGACGCCGAACACGGCTTCAACTGTTCGCACCGGGCCAGCTATAACCAGCGCGCCTCAGCAGAAGCACATGGCAATTCCTTGACTTTCCTCAGCGATCATCTATAAAGACATGCTTGGCCGGCGGCGGGTTTCGGTCGAAGCCGCCGGTCTTGTAAAAAACGCCATCCTCAGGGACCGGCGTTGCACGGATCAGTTTTTGCATCCCGGCTGACTTTGCAAGAATATTTTCATGCCGCCACAATATTCCTTCTTGTGAAACGTCTCCAGTGGCATGAACCCAATATCCCCTACCTCGCCCCCATCCACGCTGTTCTCCCGCTACCAGAAATTCGTGGTCGGCATGCTGGCCTTCCTGCAGTTCGCGGTCATTCTCGATTTCATGCTGATGTCGCCATTGGGCGCACTGATCATGCCGGCGCTGGCGATCGAGCCGAAGCAGTTCGGCCTGGTGGTGTCCGCCTATGCCTTCAGCGCCGGCATCTCCGGGCTGCTGACGGCCGGTTTCGCCGACCGCTTCGATCGCAAGAAACTCTTGTTGTTCTTTTATACCGGTTTCATCATCGGCACCTTGTGGTGCGGGCTGGCGCAAAGTTTTGAGATGCTGCTGCTGGCGCGCATCGTCACCGGGCTGTTCGGCGGCGTCATCGGCTCGGTCGTGCTGGCCATTTCGACCGACTTGTTCCCGCCGCAGATGCGGGGACGCGTGATGGGCCTGATCCAGACCGCCTTCGCCGCCAGCCAGGTGCTGGGCATTCCGATCGGGCTGTACCTGTCCAACCGCTGGAACTGGCATGTGCCGTTTCTGGCGATGGCGGGCCTGGGCGTGTTCGGCGGTCTGTTCGTGGCCTGGCGCATGCAGCCTGTCAATGCTCATCTCGGGCTGCAGCAGGAACACAGTCCGTGGATGCATCTGTTTCACACGCTGACCGAGCGGCGCTATCTGATGGCCTTCGCCACCACGTCGCTGCTGACCACCGGCGGCTTCATGCTGATGCCTTTCGGCAGCGCATATGCCGTCAACAATCTGGGCATCAGCCTGCATGACTTGCCCACGGTCTATCTGGTCACGGGCTTATGCACCATCTTCATGGGGCCTTTGATCGGCAAGGCCGCGGACGCCTTTGGCAAATTCAGGGTGTTCATGCTGGGCACCGCGCTGTCGATCACCATGGTGCTGATCTACACCCATCTCGGGCCGACCTCTTTGGCGGGTTTGATTGTGGTTAATGCGATTCTGTTCGTCGGCATCTTTTCGCGCATGATTCCCTACCAGGCGCTGGTATCGTCAGTGCCGTCGGCGACCCAGCGCGGCTCGTTCAGCGCCATCAGCGCTTCCATCCAGCAGCTTTCGGGAGGCGTCGCTTCCGTCGTCGCCGGCCACATCGTCACGCTCGGGGCGGATGGCAAGCTGCAGCATTTCGACGTGCTGGGCTACGTACTGGTCGGCACCTCGCTGGCAGCCTTGCTGCTGCTCTGGCGTCTCCAGCGCGGTCTCGGCAACGCGGCGACGCCGCTGCCTGCAGCGGCTCCTTAATACGAAAGCTTGTTCATATTTCTCTGTGAACAAAGGGGGGAGATTTCCTTGCCAGGAGTAGGGTGAGCACGCTTTTGTGCCCACGCTGATACCGATACAGCGCGGGCACAAAAGCGTGCCCACCCTACGCACGAGAATATTTTTGCATCTGTAGCAGATTCCGATGAATCATAAAAACGCCAGCCGATACGGGCTGGCGTTGGTGGCGCAGGCTACAGTGCCGCCGGTATTGCTAAGGCGCCGCAGTCGCCGCCGGCGTGCGCGGCGGCGCGTTCTTCACATAAGTGTCGAACCAGCGCAGCATTTCATACACCAGCTGCTCGTTCGATTCCTTGGCCGCATACCAGTGCGGTTCATGCGGCAGCATCACCAGGCGCGTGGTGCCGCCGTTGCCGCGGATCGCCTCGTACAGCTTGCTGGCCTGCAGCGGCGTGGTGCCGGGATTGGCATCGTCGGCGCCGTGCACGATGAGGATGGGCAGCTTCATCTTGTCAGCGTAGAAGAAGGGTGAAACCTTCAGGTACACATCTTGCGCTTCCCACACCGAACGCTGCTCGCTCTGGAAGCCGAACGGCGTCAGCGTCTTGTTGTAGGAGCCGCTGGTGGCGACGCCGGCGCGGAACAGATCCGAATGCGCCAGCAGGTTGGCGGTCATCAGCGCGCCATGGCTGTGGCCGGTGACGCCGATACGCTCGGGATCGGCCACGCCCAGCCGTACGGCTTCGTCAACCGCGGCCTTGGCATCGGCCACCAGCTGTTCCATATAGGTGTCGTAGGCTTTCTTCGGATCGCCGACGATAGGGAAGGCGGCGTTATCGATGATGGCGTAGCCCGCCAGCAGCAGCAAGCGGTATTGGCGCAGGCGCGTGAAAGTCTCTTGCGAGCCGGTGGTCTGGCCTGCCTTGGAAGCATCGGCGTAGTCGAGCGGGTAGGCGTACAGGATGGTCGGCACGCGCTGGCCTTCCTGGTAGCCGGGCGGCGTGTACAAGGTGAACGACAAATCCAGGCCGTCGGCGCGTTTGTATTTCACCAGGCGCTTCTTGATCTGGCGCACCACAGGCGTCGGATCAGGAATACGGGTGATGGCGGCGCTGCTCGAGGCGAAGGCGGCCTCGCCGGCGGCGGCGTCAAGCGGCGCGCCGACGGTGCGGATGAAGGCATTCGGCGGATCCATTACCGACTGGCGCCAGGTCAGGAAATTCTGCGCTCCTGCTCCCGCGAATCCCAGGAACTGCTCATAAGAGCTTTTGTCGCTGCGGAACAGGCGTTCCGATTTCAGCGTCTTCAGGTCGAGCTTGTCGAGGAACGGACGGTCGCCCTGGGGCGAAGCGCCGGCGCCGCTGAGGAAGATCGCATCGCCGTCCTGGCGCAGCACCGCGGCGCCGTTAGGCAGCAGGCGCCGGACCGGGCTGCCCGGATTTGCATATTTCTCGTCGGTCGACAGATCCCACAGCAAGCGTGGCTTCTGCTTTGCATCGTCGACATTGATCAGGAAACTGCGCCGCCAGTGGCGGTTGAAATCGTAGTCGGTCAGCAGCGCAAGATCAGGCTGTTCGGTCCAGGAGATGCCGACATAGCGTTGCTCGGTGCGCGTGAATTCCAGCGGCGCGGCATCGAACGGCGCCTTGGCCAGCATCAGCTTGTCGCGCGCCGGCACCTTGACCTTCCAGTCGCCGCCGTCGAGCGCTTCAGCCCAGATCAGAGTCGCCGGGTCGGTGGCGCGCCAGGAAAAGTCGCGCGGTCCGAGCGCCACGCCGCCGATCGGCACCCGGTCTGCCAGCGGCAGCGAGGCGATCTGATGCACTGCGATGTTCGGGCGCTTGGCAAGATCCCAGACTTCCACCTGGTGCGGAAAGCGGTCGAAGGTGGTGACGTAGGAATACGGCTTGCGGATGGCGCTGACCAGCACATGCCGTCCATCCGGCGCTGCCTCCACCGTTTCGTAGCGGCCCACGGCGCCGACCGGCGTCACCGCCAGGCTGCCGGCATCCACCACCGCCAGCTGCGACGCTGCGTAGTAATCGAACAGATCCTCGTCGTGCTGGTTGCCCAGCGTATCGCGGTTTTCGTAGGTGCTGCTTTGTCCCTTGCCGCCGTCCGATTCCTGGATGCTGGGGCCGGCCGGGATCACCGGTTCCGCTGGCGGCGGGCCCATGCGCGCCGGCACCAGCTTGACCAGCAGGGTTTTCTGGTCGGGCATCCATTGCAGCTGGTCTTCCAGCATCGGATTCAGATGCGCGCCCGGCACACGGCGGACGGCGCCGCTGCTGGCGTCGCCAACCCACAGGTCGACCGAATCGGCGCTGATGTTTTCAAAAGCGAAGCGTTTGCCGTCGGCGCTCCACAGCGGCCGGCCAGGGCAGGCATCGGCAGGCAGCGCAATACGGGTCTGGGCGCCATCCGGAATATGCACCAGTTCAAAACTGGTGGCGCAGGGCGTGATGCCGTAGCCGCCCGGCGTATCGTGCTTGCTGTGGTTTTTCGGTTCGACGCGCACCCCGGCCAGGCGCAGGAATGGCGCCGCCACCCGGGAAATCGACGGGTAGTCCTGCCAGGACACCAGCAGCATGCGGTCGTGGGTCGGGCTCAGCACTGGCATGGGCGGCGACGGCGCGCGCATGACGTCGAGGATGTTCTTGGGCGGCTGGCTGTAGCCGGAGCTGGCTGCGATTGCCGGCGCAGGGGCTGCTGCCGGCGCAGCGAGCGCGGCCGACGCAACGCCGCTGGCCAGCAACGTGACCCAGAGACAGGTCAGGGGAGATTTTATTGCCATTAATGTCCTCAGTTTTGTTTCGGATGCAATATGGAGTGTGTCGGCTTGATATGCGACCCTATTGATATTGCCATTTGAGACTGAAAAAAGGGCCATCTTTAGCGATTTTTTTAACAATTCGATGCGCCGTCGGCGGTGACGGCGTGCCGGCCGCGTGAAATCCGGCACGGGTTTGACAATGGCGAGCGACGTGATAATATACGTTTCATATATGAATCGTATAAAAGAAGGATGATCATGGGTATCGTTAAAATCTCCGACCTGATGCATGACAATCTGCGCACCGCAAGCGATGCGCTGAGCCGTTCCATCAATGCCCAGGCCGAACACTGGATGCGCATCGGCATGCTGTCCGAACTGCATCCGGATCTTTGCCATGGCGAGATCTGCCAGCTGCTGATGCGTGCCAGGCAGGCAGGCGACCAGAGCCTGGCGTTCTTTACGCAAGAACTGCCGCCTCCGGTTACGGCAGCGGCGCCAAAGACCGCGCGCAGGGTAGCGCGATGAGTCGGGCGGGCCACATCAAATCGCCGGCGGATATTGCCAAGGCGCGCATCGCCGGCGGCCTGGCGGCCGACGTGCTGCAGATGATCGCGCAGCATGTAAAGCCTGGCGTCAGCACTGAGGCGCTCGACCGCCTGTGCAACGACTACATCGTCAACGTGCAAAAGGTGATACCGGCGAATGTCGGCTACCACGGCTTTCCGAAAACCGTGTGCATCTCCGTCAACGACGTGATTTGCCACGGCATCCCGTCTGAGCAGGAAATCTTGAAGGACGGCGACATCGTCAACATCGACGTCGCCGTCATCGCGGATGGCTGGTTCGGCGATACCAGCCGCATGTATTACGTCGGCGAGCCCAGCGCGCTGGCGCGCCGGCTGGTCAACACCACCTACGAGGCAATGCGGGCCGGGATCCGCCAAGTGCGCCCCGGCGCCACGCTGGGCGACGTCGGCCATGCAATCCAGAGCGTGGCGCAGCGGGAAAAATTCAGCGTCGTGCGCGAATATTGCGGGCACGGCATCGGCCAGGTCTACCACGAAGATCTGCAGGTTCTACACTACGGCAACCCGGGCGAAGGGCTGCGCCTGAAGCCCGGCATGGTCTTCACCATCGAACCGATGCTGAATGCCGGCAAGCGCGAAACCGAGGAACTGGCCGACGGCTGGACCGTGGTTACCCGGGACCATTCCTTGTCCGCGCAATGGGAGCACATGGTTGCAGTGACGGAGGATGGCTTCGAAGTGTTGACGCCGTGGCCGGATGGTACCGGATCCTATCCGGCGATTGCCTGAGCGGCTTTGGCCGCGCCAGGCGCTGACGGAAAGCGGACAGGAGGCAGATCTGCCTCCTGTCGGAAGTCCATCATTACGTAGAAAAATCGTTCGCTGACCGTCAGTCGTTTCCCGACAGCAGCGCGATCCTGGCTGGTAGTTCCGTTTTCAGGAATTCGATATACGCTCGCACGGCAGGAACCACCCCGCGCCGGGTAGGAAACACCAGGCGTACTTGTCCGGCTGGAGGGCGCCAATCAGGCAGTACCCGTTGCAGCGATCCCTGCTCCAGCTCTTCCGAGCAGATGTGGCAGGGCAAGGCGATCACGCCCATATGCGCAAGCGCCGCTTTTTTCAGAAGCCGGATATTGTCGCTCCTCATGCGCGCCCTTAGCTTGACGATCTGCTGTTCGCCAGCCTGGTTCTGCAGGCGCCAGGCCGGCACATCTTCCTCCATGCCAAACACCAGCGCGTCCAGCGCGGCCAGGTCAGCCGGGTTTCGCAGCTGTCCGGCATGCTCCATGAAAGACGGACTCGCATAGAGTCCCCAAGGCGTCACGCACAAGTTGGCCTGGACCAGGCTGGAACTTTCCAACGGCAGGGAATTGATGCGCAAAGCGACATCGATTCTTTCGTCGATCAGGTCAACGTTGCGATTGGTAATCTGGGTCATGACCTGGACTTTGGGAAATTTCGCCATGAAGCGCGGCAAAAGATCGCTCAGCACCAGGTCAACCATGCCGTCGGGAGCGCTGATGCGGATTGTCCCTACCGGTTCGACCAGGGTACGCAGCACCACGTCTTCGGCTGCCTGGGCTTCGGTGATCATCGCCACGCAATGCTGGTAGAACTCGGCGCCGACATCGGTCAGCGCGATCCGGCGCGAGGTCCGGTGCAGCAAGCGGACACCGAGCAATTTCTCCAGTTCTGCAATGCGCCGGCTCAACCTGGATTTCGGTATGTCCAGGGCATCTGCCGCTGCGGTGAAGCCGCCGTGGTCGACTACCTGGACAAAGAAGTACAGATCGTTCAGGTCGATAGTCAGTTTGCTCATCAAAAGTTCCGCCTTTATCGTTCTATATACAGAACGGAAGATCACATTTTAGCTAATTTATCTTCATTTTCTTTGCGCATAGTATCGATCTCACGGTAAGACATGCTGGAAACAGTTTCAACAGAATGCCGACACCGTCGCCATCCCGGCTCATACTTTTACTGAAAGCGCAAAATGAACATCTCGAAACTACTCATTACCGCAGCGCTTGCCGCTGCCGCCGGCTCCGCCCTTGCTGAAGCCACTTATCCACCCGAAGCTCCTTTTGTCTCGAGCAAGACACGCACGCAAGTCATCGCTGAACTGGAACAGGCGCGCGCCGATGGCAGCATGAATTACGCGGCCTCTGCCTATCCGGTGCTGGAACCTGTCGCATCGACCACCACCCGCGCCGAGGTCAAGGCGGAGCTGAAGTCTGATGCCCCGGTTGCCAATCGCGAGCTGGATGAATTGCACGATAACGTTGGCCACTGAGCGGTGGCCATTGACCGACCATCAAGCAGGTCAGGTGGCGATACGCAGCACAGCACGTATTGCCACCGCATTGAATCACGTTTTTCCGTTAGCCTCATCAACTGAGCCCATCGTTATTTGAATCCCTAAAAAACCATGCAAACTTCTCCCGCACTGTATCGCGTCGGCCGTATCCTGCTGGCTTCATTGTTCGTCATTTCGGGCGTGCTCAAGATCGTCGACTTTTCCAGCGTGGTTGGCTATATGGATCGGATTGGCGTGCCGTTTGCCACGCTGGCCGTGCTGGCCGCGATCCTGTTTGAGCTCGGCGGCGGCCTGGCGATCCTGAGCGGCTGGCGCGTCCGCCCGGTGGCTGTGGCGGTGGCCGTGTTCACGGCAATCGCAACGCTGACCGCGCACCGATTCTGGCAAGCCGATCCTGCCGGCATGCAGAACCAGTTGAACCATTTCCTGAAGAATATCGCCATCATCGGTGCGCTCCTGATGTTGGCAGCAACCGCCGATGGTTCATTGGAAAAGAAACAAGATATGCACTAAGCTGCGGCGCGGCGCGCAGCCCGGCGATCCAGCTGGAATCCATGGCGGCGCCGGTATTTTTGTTATGCTATCGTCTTTAGGCTGGCCGGGCCACTGCCTGGGCCGGCGGACACCATTGACGGAGCAGCATGTATGGCCTCATTGCAAGAGCAGTTTTTGAAAGCTGGCCTGGTTGACAAGACGAAAGCCAAGCTGGTCAACCAGGACAAGAACAAGCAGAAGAAGGCCGAGCGCCGCAGCGGCACCGCCAGCGTCGATGAAACGCGCCTGGCGGCGCTCGAAACGCTGCGCAAGAATGCCGAGCGCGCGCGCGAACTCAATGCCCAGCGCGATGCGGCCGCTACCCAAAAGGCGATTGCGGCGCAAATTACCCAGATGGTGCAGCAGAATCGCCAAAGCCTGGGCAAAGGCGACATTGCCTATAATTTCACTCACGACAAGAAGATCGAACGGCTGTACGTCTCGGCTGCGGTCCAGGGGCACCTGATCGCCGGGCGCCTGGTGATCATCTGCCAGGGCGCGAGCAGAGACCTGGTGCCAAGAGTCATCGCCGACAAGATCGCCGAGCGCGATGCTTCGATCGTGGTGCGGGTCAACAAGGCCAGCACCGAAATCGATGCGGACGATCCGTATGCGGCCTTCCAGATTCCGGACGACCTGATGTGGTAGTCCGGCGGCAGCCCGGTTCAGGGCGGCACGCGCTTGTATAAAAAATGGCGCGCGCCCGCCGGCCGACCTTTCCGCTCTCCCAAACCAGATGCCAGCCCGCATGGATTCCCGATAATGCGGGACGGTATGTCAAGTCAGCGCACGTGAGCTGGTCAAATTTCCACACAAACGAACAGACTGACAACAAGTCCGGGTAATGGACAAAATTTGGTCGAACAGCAAAGAAACTGACAAAAACTGTTAGCGCTAACATCAATTCTCGAATGTTGCCTGCTGGCACAATATTTGCTGTTTTCTGACCATTTGAACGTTGCCAGATAAGCTTGTGGTCAAGTCGTCAAGTCGGCGCCTCGACGGGGCATAGTTCTCGCCTGTCATGGACCGGTTCAAGCTGGAGGTGATCTGCTGTCGTCAGCCACCTGGGCTTGAAAGCTAGCTGCTTTCCGCGGACATGACAACGTCTGTTTGGAAAATACACATATGTTCAGCGCGCGTTTGAATTTGTTAGGCAGGTTTGAGTTTTTCAATGCTGAAACCGGCCAAAAAATAAAACTCGCCTATACAAAGCTTGCCCTTCTGCTGGCATATCTCGCGCTGGAATCTCGAACTCATACGCGTGAATCACTTGCTGATTTGTTGTGGCCTGAATTGGATGAGAATGACGCCAAGGCCAACTTGCGTCGTGCGCTGTTCAATCTACAACAGGCGTTTGCGCAGGCTCAACTGGAAAAATCGCTGCTCTATGTGGATCGCAGCGTTATCCATCTTGCAAAAGAGCGATTTTCAGTCGACGCAGACGAATTCGAGAAATGGGAAAAAATCGACTGCATAAAATTAGTCGATCATCACCTGGGACTTTACCGAGGCCCGTTGTTAGATGGGATTTTTCCTGCCGGCGAGAGGCTGACCAATTGGCTGCAGCTTAGAAGAACACAATACGAACAAAAGAATATTTCGCTGCTTGAGCATGCCATCGTTTTGCACGCAAATTCAGGTGAATTTGACGCGATGGAACGGCGATGCAGACAACTCATTGCCGTAGATTTTCTAAATGAATTGGCGCACTCTCATCTGATACGCATGTACCTTGAGACGGGTAATGCGGTTGCAGCACGAAAAATATACAGTTCGTACTGCAATATGACCCAGCAACACCTTGGGACTTCGCCTCCCAAGCACCTTACCTCGTTGTTCGATAAATCCGTAGATCAAACGCCGGCAGCAAAGTCGCATCCTGCTTTAGAAAAACCTGAAAGCAAGCGAGAGTATCGGCTGGTCTCCACCCTCTATCTCCAACTATTTCCACTTGTTCAATGTGACCAGGAGACATGGCTGCGCATGAGCGGCGCGGTCATTGTGCGGCTGCGTGGATTGCTGTCGAAGTACTGCGCTACCTTTCGACAGCAATCGAGTTCTATCGTCATTGCCTATTTCGGCTTTCCGGTTGCAAACGAGTTTATAACGGAATGGTCCTTGGCCGCGGGGCTATCGATTCGTCAATTCATCGCGGGAGAGTTCCGTCATGTCGGTATCCGGAGTGCAATTCATGCCGACGTCATGATGACGGGGCCAGGCTATACCCTGCCGGACATACTTGGGGAGTGCACCACGATAGCGCGTAATCTGGCAGAGTCTGCCCCAATGGGTGCGCTTCTTGTGTCAGAAGAGACTCGGCATGGAATTGCCTCGCTGTTTGACATGAAGTCTGTCAATGACGCGCCAAATAAAGCATTCGAGGTCCATGCGCTACGAGAACCGCATAGCGAGTCGCTCGCTTCCACCCAGGCTAATCGTTCTGGTTTCGTGGGACGTGTGGATGAACTTCACATGCTAGGGTTGGCGTGGACAAAGGCCACGGATGACGGTGGGGCATTTGTACAGATAAGCGGAGAAGCGGGGGTTGGCAAATCCCGCTTGATACTGGAATTTCTTGATACAAAAAATGCGCTCTTCGACAATGCGTATTGCGTTCGTTTCCACATCGGGAATTTGCTATCGCCATTGCATCCTATCCTCGCACTGTTCCGCTCGCAGGGAGGGGGTTTGGAAGACTCTACATCCACGGAGAGTATCGACTCAGATAACAGCGGATTAGCCTTGTTAGCCAGTGTCCTGAAGCAGGACGAAGAAAATGTGCGCGGCTATTCAATCCTTGAACGCGACAAATTGTTTTCCATGATTGTCAGCAGTCTAAAAAAAAATCGCGAAGGATCTCTCACCATACTTGCGCTTGAGGATATCCAATGGGCAGATAAAATTTCGCTCGACTTTATCGCTTGGCTCAGAGAGAAAGGCAATTCACTAGGGCTATTTTTAATCATCACGCGCAGGAGGCATCCTAAAAGACCTGGCCCCTTTCTGAATCCTGGTGTCCTGATGGATTTAAAGCCGCTTGATATGGCTGAGGCAAGTAGTTTGGCAGCGCAGTTTCCTCAATTTGTTGATGCCTCTCCGGCATGGCAATCCCACCTGCTTAAAATGGCGGATGGCATTCCATTATTTCTTGAAAGCCTACTTCAAAATCCCAATCCTGAAGTCCACTTCACATGCCCAAAGCCATTGCGTAACCTCTTGATGGAGAAGATAGACATGCTTGGAGAGGTACGTCAGGTGCTGTGCCATGCTGCGTGTATAGGTTTCCAGTTCGGTTTACATGTTTTGGCTGAAATTGAATCGGTCAGTGTCCGCAAATGCCGGCAATTGATCAAGACACTGATCGCATCGGGCTTGATTGAGGAGAAGCCGGAAGCGGGCCATTTTCAATTTCGTTACAGACTGGTACGAGAGGTGGCATATAGCATGTTAACGTTTGAAGAACGGCAACAGATACTGGCAAAGATTGTTCCGCCAAATCCGGCCGCAAGCGCTCATCCGCAATAACGCTTCAATCCATCTTTCACTCCTCGTGAAAAATCGATAACAGCGGCAAGAAATAACAAGAAGCAACCGCGCTGCCACCGATGAAAACCAGAGCGGCCATCAAGCTCTTCCCGCATGGCTCTCATTTGCATTTTATTCCCGGCTCACCAACAAGCTTTGCTTCCACCAGACACGATCTGCGTGACGATATCAATTGTTAACTATTGTTAATAGTGCTAAACCACTATCTCAATTCACGTTTTTTTCACGATTTATGGACGCTGCATAGACGATGGGTGGAGACACTAAACCTGACAACCGAAAGCGCCAGAGGCTAAACCGCCGGCGGCGCAATACACCATCAGCGGTGAAATTCTTGTAGCCCAATTGACGTATCGAAATCGAGATAAGCGGGGAGAACGATCAATGTCTTTTTTTTATGGCAGCTTCAAAAGAACGCATTATTTTGCGTTGAATTACCGGTCTGGCGACAGGACTTTCCCTCCACCAAGCGATGGATGAATCAAGCTCGCATCGGTCGATGTTAGTTACCTCATCTACACAGCGATAGTTAGCCGACGCCTATTTTTCAGATACGGATTACCCGTTTTTCCAGAAGCCCCCGCTGGTTGCAGCAGGGGTGAACTGAAATTTTTGTAAAAAATACTCACTATTCCGGCTTCGCGCTCATGGCCCTTGCGCGCCTGCATGTCGAGCCTGTTGCCGTTTCCCCGTATTCCCTACGCAAAGGAGAAGTTATGAACAAGATTCACAGCAAGGTCTGGAGTCCCGCGCTGAACCAGTTCGTGGTCGCCTCAGAGATAGCCGCATGCCGCCGCAGTGGCAGGCCGGGACAAGACCGGCGCCGTTCATCGTCGCGCAGCCTGAACTCGGCGGTGTTCACCGTGCTGGTGGCGTCAAGCTGGATCGGATGGTCTTCACCGGTACAGGCACAGGCAGTGGATTGCACCGCGGCGCCTTACAACGTCTATAACGGTACGGCCTCGTGCATGGGCTCGGGGGCTACGGCCAGCGGGACCGGAGCCACTGCGCTCGGTTCGATCTCCAACGCTTCTGTATTGGGTGCGCTCGCGGTGGGTTACGCAGCCCAGAGTACAGGGCAGAACGGTGTAGCCGTCGGTTTTCAAGCCTTTGCCAACTCCATCAACGCCATTTATATCGGAGCGCGCACGGTGCCGAGTTCAGGGGCGACCGCTGGCAGTGCGATCGCCATCGGCACCGACGTAACGTCTTCCGCCGCAAATGCCATTGCGCTGGGTTCGACCTCCAAGGCGACAACCCAAAGTGCCGTAGCCATTGGCACCAATGCGAATGCTTCCGGCGGTACCGCCGGCCTGGCCATGGCTTTGGGCGCAGGTTCCAAGGCGCTGGCCTCGAATGGCGGCTCCCCGATTGCCATTGGCGGCAACGCTAATGCAAGTGGCAGCGCCGGCATCGTACTACCCAATGGCAACACGACCACGACTTTCGAGGCCGCTGCGCTCGGCAACCAGGCGACCGCTACCGGCATGCAAAGTGTGTCGATCGGCAACCTGACCAATGCCACGGGAACATGGAGTACAGCCGTCGGTTCCATCGCCAGCGCATCGGGTGAGGAATCCACCGCCATCGGCCAGATGGCGCAAGCCACGGGAGCCTATGCGACAGCATTGGGTGTGGGCGGCACCGCCGCGGCAACGGCGGTGAGGGCTTCGGGCGCCGGTGCGCTGGCGCTTGGCGGCAATGCCACCGCCGGCGCCGATGCGGTTGGCGCCAATTCCATCGCGCTAGGCGGGCAGTCGAGCGCCACGCAAGCCAACGCCGTGGCCATTGGTTTGCTATCGAACGCCGCTGCGGCAAATGCCTCGGCAATCGGTAACGCGTCGAAGGCACTGGCAGTGTCCACTGTCGCTTTTGGCGATAGCAACACCGTTGCTGCGGGAGCTGGTACCGGCTCCATCGCCGGCGGCCATAACTCGCAGGTAACCAGTGGCACCGGCGCGATAGCCTTGGGCGAAGGGCAGGTCGCCAACGGCAATGGGGCGGTGGCGATCGGTGATCCGAATGTGTCCTTTGGTACGGGCGCCGTCACGATGGGAGCGAATAACACCGCGGCTGGCAATGCGGCCGGGACTGCTGCAGCCAATGGCGCCGTTGCGATCGGCAACAGCAACAGCGCGATTGGACAAGGCTCTATCGCTTTGGGCAACGCATCGACTGCTACGGTTGCCGGCGGCATTGCGCTCGGAGATACAGCGAATGCGGTGTTGGGCAACGGCGTGGCGATCGGCGCCAATTCAAAAGCTAACAATGCCAATGATGTGGCGCTCGGTGCGGGCTCGGCTACTGCGGCGCCGCATACGGGTGTCACCGCCCAGTTTGGCGGTACGGCGGCAGGCATTGCCAATGCCGCTAGCGGCGTGGTGTCGGTCGGTGCAGCGGGCAGCGAGCGTCAAATCCAGAACGTCGCCGCCGGCGTGATTTCAGCGGCCAGCACCGATGCCATCAACGGCTCGCAGTTGAATACGGTCGTCACCGGCGTCAATAACCTGGGCACGACCACGGCGAGCACCCTGGGCGGCGGCGCTGCCTATGATCCGGCAAGCGGCAATGTCGCCGGCTTCAGCCAGCCGATCAATAGTGTTAGCGCTACCGGCGCAGTGATCGGGCCGACGGCGCAGACCACGGTCGCGGGGGCGCTGACGGCGCTGA
>Ga0210409_10000940_pt1 | contig 41349 bp, 33 predicted proteins | sample IncBWH17MmetaG_FD_161649 | JGI IMG/M metagenome (GOLD analysis project Ga0210409, IMG submission 161649) | Forest soil microbial communities from Barre Woods Harvard Forest LTER site, Petersham, Massachusetts, United States - Inc-BW-H-17-M | ecosystem: Environmental > Terrestrial > Soil >... | reverse complement strand
AGTATTTACTTCTCGCTGGGCGCCAATTCGACGGGTGCGGGCCCTGGCTTGCCGAGTTGCAATACGACGACGGGCGTTGGATGCGCTGTCAAGCTGACGCAATCAGGTTTAAATTAGTCGAAGGGGTAGATATTACATGACGAATGAGACTAGCAAGGATTCGTCGAGCGAGAAGCGTGGAGCAACTGATAGGAAGCCGTACAAGCCCCCATCTTTCCTATTCGAACGTGTCTTCGAAGTCTCGGCGCTATCTTGCGGCAAGATCGACGTAACGCAGGGCACCTGCCACTCAAATCGGAAGGTTTCGTAGGGCTAGGCCCTTCCCGGAGAGATTCTGTGGATTCGGCGAACGTGATCGGTTGCGATCTGGTGGGGGAGGTTATCCGCACGTTCGGTGAAGTTCGCCTGCGAGTTTTTGGCTCGAGCATGACGCCGTCCATCCTTCCCGGCGACGTGATTTCCATCCAGCGCACGCAAATCAACGAAATTTCGTCCGGCGAGGTGATTCTGTTTTCGCAGAATGGGCGTTTGTTCGCCCACCGCGTGATTGCCCGCGCGGGCAACCCCAACGAACTGCGCTTAATCGCACGGGGCGACCGGCTCCGCCACAATGATCCGCCGGTGTCTTCCTCCGAGCTTCTGGGGCGTGTGATTTCCGTCGAGCGGGGCGGCAGGATAATCGATTTCTCCGCGCGGAATAGCGAGTGGATGAGCCCTGTGATTCGCTTGCTCCAGACTTCCGATCACGCAGCGTATCTCTACTTGCGTCTTGCCTCCTTCCGGCGAATGTTATTTTCCAAGAAGGCTGAGTGTCGGCCGTGAAAACGGTCCAGTGTTCCGATTTGGTGGTCGAGATTGGCGGCTTGCCCATTCGACTACGATCCGACGACCCTGAATTCATTCGTCTGGTTCGAGAGCGATATGCCGGATATGTCAGTCCCACGAATCAAGCGATGTTCGATTTTGAGGTGGAACTTGCGCCTCCTGACACCGAATCCGGGGATGAAGATGTGCAAGTTACATGGGATCGCGGGCGCTGGTTGATGACGCGCGGCGATTTCCGTGCCGAGTGGAACCCATCCAATCTGCGCGGGCGCATTCAGCAGACCATTAACCCGTACTCGCTTGATTCAGTGCTGCGCATCGTGCATACGCTTCTGCTGGCCCAAAAGGGCGGCTTTCTGGTGCACGCGTCGAGCGCGATTCGAAATGGCCGCGCGTTCCTCTTCTCCGGCGTTTCGGGCGCAGGGAAAACGACGATTTCGCGGCTCGCTCCTTCTGACGCCGCGTTGCTGACGGACGAAATCTCGTATGTAACACACGAAGGCGGCGCGTATTTCGCGGTCGGAACGCCGTTTTTCGGGGAATTGGCCCGCGTGGGTGAAAACCTGAAGGCCCCAATTGATACTTTCTACTTGCTCGCGAAGGGTCCCGAGAACAAGATTGAACCGATTGCCGGCGCCGACGCGGTGCGTGCGCTGATGGGAAATATCCTGTTTTTTGCGCGCGATCCTGAGTTCGCAAAGCTGGTCTTTGATGCAGCCCTGGATTTTGTCAGCCGTGTACCCGTCCGGCGGCTTACATTCGTGCCGGATTCCCGCGTGTGGGAGCTGATTGTATGAATGAGAAACGCTATGTGGCGCGAAGCAGCGCGATCGCCGCTCGGGTGCTCGGCGATGAGACGATGGTGATGTCCGCAAGCAACTCGACGCTCTTTACGCTGGATCCGGTTGCCACGGTGATCTGGGAAGCGGCCGACGGCGCAACCCCGCTCGACGAGATCGTCACGAACATTGTCTGCGAGCAGTATGACGTTGCTCCGGAAGTGGCTTTGAAAGATGCGCAGGTACTCGTCGAGCAATTGGCGGAGCACGGCCTGCTTCTGTTTTCCGATCAGCCGATCACCCAGCCCGGCAACCTCGCAAGGGGGGTGCGATGAGCCATCTAATCGCCGAAATGGCAGGCAAGGCATTGAAGCTCGGCATTCCGCTGAGCGTACAGCTAGACCTGACGTATCGCTGCAACGAGCGGTGCGTTCACTGCTACCTCGACCACCACGACCATGGCGAGATGACCACCGCGGAAGTCAATGACGTACTCGACCAGATGGCGGAAGCCGGAGTGTTCTATCTCACGATCAGCGGCGGTGAAATTATGATGCGCCGCGATTTCTTTGAGATTCTGGAGCACGCGCGTGCACGCACGTTCTGCATCAAACTCAAGACCAACGGCATTTTGATCCACGAAAAGGAAGCCGACCGCATCAAGTCGCTGGGCGTGGATTCAGTACAGATCAGCATCTATTCGCATCGTCCGGAAATTCACGACGCGATTACGAAATTGCCTGGTTCGCTCGATCAATCGATTGACGCGATCCGTCTGCTCCATGCACGCGGTTTGCACGTCATCATGGCCAACGTGCTGATGACTCAAAACGCGCGGGATTATGCCGGGGTTCAAACAATCGCGAAGGAACTGGGTGCGCAATTTATCATGGATCCGACCATCACTCCGATGATGGATGGAGACAGATCCATTCTCGCTTTGAATGTGGACGAGGCCGCGCTGCACGAAGTCTTCCGCAATGAAGCCCTCGTCGGAAACGTCGAGGAATTTTGCGCTCCTCCCCAAGGCCCGGACGAAGATGACCAGGATATGTTGCCGTGCAGTGCTGGCCACACGGCTTGCTATGTTTCTCCCTATGGAGACGTTTACCCCTGTGTGCAGTTTCCTCTGCCATGCGGAAACGTGCGGCGCACAAAGTTCGTGGATATTTGGCGGAATTCTCCCCAACTCAAAGAGGTGCGGTCGATCACATTGCGGGATATGCCTTCTTGCTCCGTGTGCGCCCATGGAGGGACCTGTACGCGCTGCCCAGGATTGGCGTACCTCGAAGGGAACATGCGCGGACCTTCCTCCCAGGACTGCGAAAAGTCGTACGCGCGGACCGGGATTCCGTCTGAGAATTTGAAAAAGAGGAAAGCATCCCCGCCATCGTTCAATTCTTTGCATCTGGTTCAGATTCAGGGTTTGCAGCCCGCGGAAGTGAATTTTGTTTCAAGAGTGAATGAAAACAAAACCGTGAATGTCTGACGTTTAATCCTCGTTTCTCAAATCCCTTAAAGGAAAATCGCGCAGTTTTAATTTTCTTGTTCCGTTCGACTCGAATCCTGCCAGAATGGACACACCATGGGCACAAATTCAAATTAGAAGGAAGGACTAAGTCCTGAACGGGAATTGATTTTGCGCGGCGCCTGACGGCCGAGTTTCCGGCACGCTTTCTAAGTTGGCAGCAGGCCCTCACATTCGCCGTTGCGTTTTCCATGGAGAACTGCCGATAGTTTGTCGGCGAATTTGAAAAGGCGCGAGAATGGGGGCCATGACGGAAGTAAAAGGGTGGCGAAATTGCCCGGGCGCCACGCGCCCTGAATTGGAACTCAATTTGTGTTGCGGGCGCGCGCTGATCGATCCCGCGGCGAAGGAGCGCGTTCGTCTCCTCGTTCAGAATGGTTTGAATTGGCCCGATGCCGTGGCCATCGCAGAGCGGCACCGATTGTCGCCCATCGTTTATGAGATTCTCGCCGGCACGGCGCGAGACTTGCTCTCGCCCGAACAATTGAATGTCCTGCGCGAGGCGACGTCACCTTCTACGGCCGCCGGGATGGCGCTTCTGCAGGAATTGCTTCGTTTGCATCGGGTATTCGAGGGTGCCCAAATTCCGGCTATCTCCTACAAAGGGCCGCTGCTTGCCTGGGTCGCGTATGGAAGCTTTATACGCCGCGAGTACCTGGACCTGGACTTCGCCCTCGAACAAAAATACATTCCGCAGACAGTCTCTGTGCTGGAGTCGGCGGGATATCGCCCGCAGTTTGATCCGCGAGAAGTACACGCGGGCCAGGGCGGAACTGCACCGGGGCAGTACGCCTTCCTATCGCACCCGCAAAAAATTCTGGTGGAATTTCACACCGAGCGGACGCTCCGATATTTTCCGGTTCCGATCGACTTGCATGACTTGTCGGGCAGACTGATGACCGTGGATGTCGGCGGACAGCGCTTCCGAACTTTTTCGATCGAAGATACGCTGGTGATGCTGTGCGTCCATGGTGCGAAACATTTCTGGGAGCGGCTAGGCTGGGTCCTCGACATCGCAAAATTGGTGACCGCCCAGGAAGTGGATTGGGCTCAGGCCCAGCAGCTCGCCGCGAAAATGAAATCCACACGCGTGCTCCTTCTGGGACTTTATCTGGCGCACGACTTGTTTGATGCTCCCTTGCCGCGGCCGTTTCTGGAAGAGATTCACAGAAATTGCGCCGTTCAGGGGCTGGCGGAAAAAGTGTATAAGCAATACACGGGTATTTCGGATCCCAGCGCAGGAGTGCTGCCCCGCGCGGTGTTCCGGTTTCGGTTGCGCGACGGAATCGGGCAAGGGCTGCGCCACACATTGCGCCTGGCCATGAGCCCGACGGAGAGCGACCGCCAGACCGTGCGATTACCTCGTTGGCTCACTCCTCTTTACACGCTGGTCCGGCCGTGGAGACTTCTGCGGGAATATGGATCTGGCCTGAAGCGCCGGTGAATAACGAATCTCGTCACCAATGCACTTCGTTGAACCGCATAACTGACCCTTCATTAACCAAAATGGATATGAGAAATCGGGGCAGCTCGTAATTCCTGCCCTGTCGCTCCGCGCGAATCTATTGTCAGATGCGCCAAAGGTCGTCTCTTTTGTGGATTTTTAGTTGCGTGGAGCCGGCCTTTCGTAGCAGATTATCCGCGCATGCTTGAAGGACCTGCTAATCCTGCCCGTCGGTGGACCGCCGCTGTCATTTCAATCGTGGCCGCAGCGTGGTTCTGTTACGCGGGCGGCAAGCATGCGCTGGCCAGCCATTACGCGTCATCGTCTGACTTCAGAAATTGGGAACGCGCCACCCGCATCGAGCCGGAAAATGCGGAAACCTGGTACCGATTGGGTCGTTTCCGCCAGCTCGATTTCGACAATGTGGACAATCCCCTGGCCATTTCTTACTACCGGCGCGCGATACAGCTCAATTCGCGCTCCCCTTATTACAAGCTCGATCTCGCAGGCGCGCTCGAAACGGCGGGAAACATAGACGAAGCGGACACTAATTTCCGAGCCGCCCAGGCTGCCTACCCGATTTCCGCCGAAGTGTCCTGGAAATACGGCAATTTTCTTCTGCGCCAGAACCGTTTGCCCGAAGCGTACGCGGAAATTCATCGCGCGGCGATAGTGGATCCAAATTTGATTCCGCTCGCAGTGTCGCGTGTTTGGCATAGCGATCCGGACATCCACCTGCTGCTCGATCAAGTTTTGCCTGACACGCCTGGAGCCTACACGCAGGCGCTCGTCTTTCTGGTTGATGCGCAGGATCCCTCAGCGGCGCTCGAGGCCTGGCGCCGCCTGATCGCGAAAGATCGCCACACGGAATGGAGATGGGCTTACCTGCTCACCGATATGCTGGTGGCCAAGGAAAAGTTCGAGGACGCCAGAACAGTTTGGCGCGAGGCCGTCGAGCTGAACCCGGGCTCCACGCCTGCCTATTCGGGGAATTCGCTCGTCTTCGATGGCGGATTCGAGAATGACATCTCTGGAGGCGGCTTCGGCTGGCGCCAAAGTGACGTCGGGGGCGCGGACTTCGATTTCGACGCGGATCAGAAACATTCCGGCAGCCGGTCCGCGCGGCTGATTTTTGACGGCAGTAAGAATTTAGCGTACCAGGAATTATTTCAATACATTCTGGTTTCGCCGGCCACCCGCTACCATTTTCAGGGATTTCTTCGCACCGATCAAATATCGACCGAGAGTGGGATGCGATTTGAGATCCTGGATCCCAAGGATCAGCAGCAATTAGATGTGCTTACCCCGAGCGAGACGGGAACCCGGCCATGGACCCTCGAACAATCGGATTTCACAACGGGTCCGCAAATGCATTTGATTCTCATTCGACTTACGCGCCGGGTGAGCGAGCGTCTGGACAATAAGCTTCGCGGCACGGTCTGGATCGACGATGTAAGTCTTGCGCCGACCGATGCAGGCAGCGCTCCGCCGGGGCCGGGGAAGCACTAGACAAAATCGCACCACGCGAACGCGCGGGCCGGCAATCTCGCGACGGAGGGCATCGCTTCCACATGCAGCATGATCGTTCCGGAGGAAGAGTTCCAAGGATGGCGGCCTTCACCAAACCGTGACTATGAGCTCCATACGCACCGGCCTGTGCGTTTTGGTCGCCTTCGCTGTGCTCGCTCACGGAGCGGTCGAACCATGGTCAGAAGCCGTCCTGGAAATTGGCGCCGCCGTTTTGCTGTTGATCTGGGTTTGGAAAACAATGACGGCCGGCGAATGGAAGCTGGTTTGGAATCCGCTTTTGTGGCCGCTCTTTGCTTTTTGGCTGGTTGCGGCGATTCAATTGATTTTTGGCCTGACTGCAGTTCCATTCTTGACGCGGATCGAGCTGCTGAAATACTCGGCCTTGCTGGCCTTATTTTTTCTTTGCGTGCAGTCCTACAGGACCCGGGCCCAGTGGCGTAATTTCGTCTGGTTTTTGTTGAGCCTCGGGTTTGCCGTTTCCATGTTCGCCATCCTTCAGCACTTTACGTTCAATGGAAAATTGTATTGGGTGCGGGAACTGCAGTACGGGGGGATCCCTTTTGGCCCCTACGTCAACCGGAATCATTTCGCCGGCCTGATGGAGTTGCTCATCCCGCCAGGATTGGCCATTCAAATCCTGGGCGCGGAACGGCGCGACCAAGTGCCCTTGGTGACCCTGTTCACCTTGCTGCCGATCGGAGCCTTGTTTCTGTCTGCTTCCCGCGGCGGAATCATAAGTTTTGTCGCGGAAGTGGGCTTTCTGGCAATTTTAATTGTGGTGCGCCGGAGAGAGAAAAAAGTATTGGTCGCTGCCGCGTTGATTGTGACGCTCGGAGCTATTTTGGTTTCGTGGTTGGGAATCGGCCGGGCCTTGGACCGGTTTGCCACCTATAAAAAGCTGGAAACCAGTGAAGGGCGACGGGTGGAAATGCTGCACGATAGTTTGCGCATCTTTCAGGATCACCGGATCCTGGGAACGGGCCTGGGAACCCTGCAGGAAGTCTTTCCACTTTACGAAACTCTTTATGACGGGCTCGTGGTAAATCACAGCCACAATGATTACGCAGAGGCTCTTGCCGAAACGGGCGTTATCGGCGGACTTTGCTGGCTCGTCTTTCTGGTCCTTTTTTTTTGGATGTCTTGGAAGATTCTCAACGTGGAAGGCGATCCGCGAAGTTTTGCCTATCACGCAGGCGCCCTGGTCGCTTGTCTGGGGCTTCTGGTCCATGCGGGGGTGGACTTCAATTTTCATATCCCTTCGAACGCGCTGATCTTCCTGCTGCAGTCTGCTCTGGCTTCGACCGTCTTCCCGGCGTTGCCTTTGCCGCGCGGCCATTGAACCTTTTTGTTCCCGGCCGATGTTTAGACGGGCATCCAGAGGAGGGTCGTTTGAAACGCTCGAATACTGATGTGTCAAAATCCAATCGAAGGCGAGCTGCGTAGCCTTGTGCCATGAAATAAAAGGCTCGTCGTTTCAAAAGGGTGTACCGTTCCGAAACAAATTCTTTTTTCAGCAACAAATAGCCTTGACTCCGCAAAAGAGTCTGTATAATGGCAATCACGTGGGGGAGTACATATTTTGAGCATGCAAAGATTGCAGGGGACCTTGCGCCCAGCGTTCTACTTGTCTAGCCGAACGGCCCTTTTCCTACTTCTGGCTGTTCCGTCGGTATTCTCTCAACAACAAAAGTCGCCGACTGTTGCGGCGCCGAATTCCACTCCGAAGAACGTTAGCGCGACTGAAACCAACGATCGTATCGCACAGCTTGCGATTGCTTCAGAAGTGAAGCAGGGCGATTACGTGGTCGGCAGCGGTGACTTATTGACGATCGAAGTATTTGATGTTCCCGAGCTTTCGCGCGACGTTCGCGTAAATGAAACCGGTTATATTTCCCTGCCGCTCATGCCCTCCAAGGTTCGCGCAGGAGGTCTCACGCCGTTTCAACTGCAGGACAAGCTTGCCGAGCTGTTGCAGACCAACGGACTGGTATCCACACCACAGGTGAGCGTCTCCGTGAAGGAACAACACAGCCAACCCATTACGGTCATTGGCGCAGTCAAATCTCCGATGGTCATCCAGGCTCTGCGCAAGACAACGCTCCTTCAGGCGTTGTCGCAGGCCGGCGGCATTGCAGATGACGCTGGCAGCACCGTCATCGTTACACGCCCAGCCGCGGACGTTTTCGATCCGTCTTACCCGCCTGACCCTTCGGCGCCATCGACTGCTCAGACTTTTACGATCAATTTGGCCGATGTTCTGGAATCTGCCGATTCGCATTTCAACATTCCACTCATCGGGGGTGATGTTGTCTCCGTCCCCCGTGCCGGGATTATTTACGTCGTAGGTGCGGTGATTCGCCCGGGCGGTTTCCTGATGCAAAACGACCTGGACCACATGACCATGCTGAAGATGTTATCTCTCGCGGGCGGGACAACGAACACGGCAAAGGTAAAGAATGCGGTCATCCTTCGAAAGAATCTCGATACCGGTAAGCGGGATCAGGTTCCTGTTGACGTGGGTAAGATCATGGAGATGAAGGCGCAAGATGTCCAATTGCAAGCCAATGACATCCTATTCGTGCCCGACAGCGCTGGTCTGAAAGCCTTGCATCGCGCAGGCGACGTGGCGATTTCGCTTACATCAGGGATAGCGATTGTGGCTGCGGGTAAAATGTAGCGAAGCATTGTCGATATTGAATCGATTTGAACCCCGGGAGCTTTTGAAGATCTTATGGACGAGACCAACAATCTAGCCCCTCGAGAGCGCACCAGCACCAATCCCACGGAGGCCCTCCAGCATCATGCCCCGTTTCTTGCGGTGGACCTGATGCCGCGGGAACCGCACCTGCTCGACTACGTCCTCGTCTTGCGGAAGCACCAATGGCTGATCACTTTTTTCTTGCTCGCCGTCGTATCGATTGTGTCGATTGCAACCTTCCGCATGCAACCCATTTACGAAGCGACGGCAAGAGTTGAGGTTGACCGCGACACCCCCAACGCGTTTCGCTTTAACGAATCAGAGCAGGGTGACGATTACATGGATTCGGAGGATTACATCGTCACGCAATCCAAGATTCTTCAGAGTGAAACCTTGGCCATGCAAACAGTCAAATCGATGGGCCTCGACCATCTTCCCCAATTTGGGGGCAGCCCCGGGAAACCGGAAAGGGCCCAACCCGCAGGCAGCGATGCCAGCTTGAGACGGCCACCTGCCCTGGGCGCTTTTCTTGGCGGCCTAAGCATAAAGCGCGTGCCGAACTCCCGTTTGCTCGATGTGACGTTTGAGACTACTGATCCCGTCCTCGCGGCCCGCGTAGTAAATACCCATTTGAATAACTTCATCGAGCAGAATTTTCGCAGCCGCTTTGAAGCGGCCACGCAGGCTTCCAACTGGATGGCGGGCCAGTTGAACGAAATGAAGATCAAGGTAGAAAACGCCGAAGACGCCCGCCTGGAATATGAGCGCGAGAACCAGATCTGGACCATTGACGAGAAAAGCGATATTAGCTCGCAGAAGTTGGGCGAACTTGAGAAGGAGCTGACGGAAGCGGAGGCCGATCGAATCAACAAGGAAGCCGTTTACCAGCTTGCACAATCGGGGAATTACGATGCCATCGCTGCCGTGCGTGAGAGTGTCGTCATTCAGGACATTCTAAAACAGCAGACAACTTTGAGCGCGGCATATACCGACGCTGTGAACCAGTATGGGCCCAAGTTCCCGAAGGTCTTGCGTATCCAGGCGCAGCTCAAGGACCTCGATCAGTTGATCACGCGCGAGAAGTTGAATATCGGCAATCAGGTCGAGGCCGACTACCGCGGCGCGCGCCAGCGCGAACTTCTTTTGAAGGAGGCCCTCGACGAACAGAAAGGCGAAGTCAACCAGACCGCCGAGAAGCTCGTTCAATACAACATTCTGAAACGCGAGGCCGACACCAATAAACAGCTCTACGACGGCATGCTCCAGAAATTGAAGGAAGCGGGCATCACCGCGGGCCTTCGCTCCTCCAACATTCGGGTTGTGGACCCCGCCCTGATCCCCGATAGCCCTTCCCGTCCCAATAAACCGCGAAACATTTTGTTGAGCGTTCTCGTTGGATTTCTCGGCGGAATCGGATTGGCGCTTCTGCGCGAGTATCTCGATAACACTGTAAAAACTCCGGACGATGTCGAGACGTTGGCGCGCCTGCCTTCGCTCGCCGTCGTTCCCGCGCTGACCAATTCCAGCGGGAAGCGCCGCGGCCGTTTTTCAAAATTCCTGAAGACTTCGGTGGTGACCTCCAAGGAAGGGCGCGCCGAGCTGATTTCGCACAACATGCCGCAGTCGCAAATGTCCGAGGCGTTTCGAGCGCTGCGCACGTCCTTGCTTCTTTCGCAGGCGGATCATCCTCCCCAGGTCATCCTGATGACCAGCGCGTTGCCCCGCGAAGGCAAAACCACGGCTGCGGTCAATCTGGCCGTGACTCTCGCTCAACTTGGCGACAAGACCTTGCTGGTGGACGCCGATTTGCGCAAACCAGGAATCAATCGAGCCTTGAGTCTGGTGGACGGGAAACACGCTGGGCTGAGTTCTTATCTCGCGGGCGTTTCCTCCCTGGATTTGATTACCGTGCCGCACCCGGCGATTACAAATCTCGATGCAATTCCCACGGGCCCGATTCCTCCCAATCCAGCGGATTTGCTTTCTTCGCGCCGGTTGACCGAACTCATTTCCGAACTCCGTAGCCGCTACAAGTTCGTGGTGATCGATTCTCCTCCCATCATGGCCGCCACAGACGCCGTGATTCTTTCAGTCTTGGTGGATGGAGTGCTGATGGTGGTGCGCAGTGGAGAGACTCCCAAGGAGGCTTTCACCCGCACGCGGGATCTGCTGGTCGGTGTGAAATGCCACATGCTGGGCGTCGTACTAAACGCCGTGGATGCCAGTTCGCCCGATTATTACTACTCGTATCGCTACTACCCCTATTCGTATGGCGGATATGGCCGGCAAGAAGACACCAGGAAATCGCGAAAAGCCCGCCAGGCCGAGGAATCGGAATCGCAATTGGGCCAGGAATAATCGGTCAGGAGGACTTTCTTGGTTTATCTAATCACAGGTGGCGCGGGTTTTATCGGATCTCACCTCGCCGAGCGTCTGCTCGAACGCGGCGACGATGTCCTGCTGATGGACAATCTTTCCACCGGGAGCATGGAAAACATCCGGCACCTCAAAAAGTATGACCGGATGCATTATTTTCTCGAACCGCTGGCAAATCGCCAACTGCTGGCCGAACTCGTCGATGAAGCTGACGTCATCTTCCATCTGGCCGCGGCCGTTGGCGTTAAACTGATCGTCGAAAGCCCGGTTCGAACGATTGAAACAAATGTGAACGGCACGCAAATGGTACTGGAAGCCGCTTGCAGAAAACGAAAACTGGTCTTTGCCGCTTCGACTTCCGAGGTGTATGGAAAAAATACCAATATTCCATTTCACGAAGACGCCGACCTGGTGCTTGGCCCGACCACCAAGGGCCGCTGGAGTTACGCCGCATCGAAGGCGCTTGACGAGTTTCTCGCGCTTTCGTACTGGAAAGAGAAGCGGCTTCCCGTGGTCATTGCTCGGCTCTTCAACACCGTCGGACCCAGGCAAACAGGGCGCTACGGCATGGTTCTGCCCAATTTTGTGCGGCAGGCGCTTGAGGGCGCGCCGATCACCGTCTATGGAACAGGGCAGCAGTCGCGCTGCTTTTGCGACGTGCGGGATGCCGTGGAAGCGCTCTTGCGCCTGGCCGGAACGGACAAGGCGATCGGTGAAGTAATAAATATAGGTAGCAATTATGAGATAACCATCGAGGGTCTTGCGCGCCTGGTGAAGGAGCGAACGGGCAGTTCCTCTCCGGTCCACTACATTCCTTATGACCAGGCCTATGAGGCCGGTTTCGAGGACATGGTTCGACGCGTTCCGTGTCTAGAAAAATTGGAACACTTAACGGGCTTTCGTCCAACCATAAAATTGCCAGAGATTATTGATCGGGTGGCAGCGTATCGAAGTAAGAAGAAGGAAATTGCCGCCGCGCCGAGAGTATCCGCGAACACAGCTGCCTGAAACTTTATTCCGGTTCTGCCGAACCCGCGGATAGGCCACGCAGTTAAAAGATATGGATTAGCTGGCCGGATCGATCAGGAGTCTTCAACGGAACCCACGTGCGAGTGGAAGTATGAGCAGAATTAGTACTGATGAGGCGATTCGTGGCGATCGAATCACCGTTGCTGCTCCGCCCTTGCAGGTCGGAGATTCGGACTCCAGTATCATTGCGGCAAAAGTGAAGCTGCTCTTCTTTTTGTTTCTCTTGACTCTTCCCTTCGCAAATCCTTGGGTGCGCGGGGATGGAGTAGGTTACTATGCTTATCTCCGTTCCGCTTTGATCGAGCACAACCTGCGCTTTGAAAACGATTATCTTTCCGCAAATCAGTCATTTGTCACTCCCCGCATCGATGTACAAGGGCGCCTTCTTCCCCGCATGTACACGAAGACGGGATATGTCGAAAATCATTTCTCGGTTGGCCCTGCGATTTTGTGGGCGCCGGTTATGGTCGCTGTCCATGGGGCTGTTCTCTTGACCGATCATTTTGGCGCCCATGTGGCCGCTGACGGATACTCGCATCCGTATTTGTTTGCGATGGCACTCTCGACCGCCTGCTATGGTTTCTTGTCATTGTATCTGGCTTTTCGAATAGCCCAAAAATATTTCGATGACCGATGGACATTCTTAGCAACCGTCGCGATCTGGATGGCGAGTTCTTTGCCGATATACATGTATTTCAATCCCTCGTGGTCTCATGCCCTTTCGGCGTTTACCGTTTCGCTGTTTCTTTGGTATTGGGAGCGAACAAAATCGCAGCGAACGGCCGGACAGTGGGCGATATTGGGCTTGATGGCCGGTTTGATGGGAAATGTTTATTACCCGAACGTCGTTTTGTTGATCTTTCCCGCTCTAGAAGTTGTTCATTTGTTGCGTTCAAAACAGACAGATTCCGGCCGGCTCACCATCCCAATTCAAAAATTGGCGTTCAGCTGTGGCGTCTTTGTTGTGGCTTTTTTTGCTTCGCTTCTCCCCACCTTTATTACGCGGCAGATTATCTACGGAAACCCTTTTGAAACCGGATATCCGGCAATCTGGACATGGAATTGGACTTCTCCCGCGTTGCTCAAGGTATTGTTTTCTTCCGATCATGGGATGTTTACTTGGACCCCGGTGCTGATCCTTGCGGTCCTGGGGCTCCCCTTTCTCATCAAGCGCGATGCCTTGTTGGGAGCGGGATCTTTCTTCACGTTTCTGGTCTACTACTACTTTATTGCCAGCTATCCGGATTGGGACGGCCTTTCCAGCTTCGGAAATCGTTTTTTTGTTTCTCTGACCCCCATCTTCATTCTTGGCCTAGCCGCACTGCTTAGTTCGTTTTCGAGTTGGCTGGGCAATACAATGCGCGCATTTGCTGTCGCACTCACGGTTCTGGCATTGCTCATTGTTTGGAACTTCGGATTTATCTTTCAATGGGGCATGCACATGATTCCGGCTCGTGGGGAAATTTCCTGGAGCACGATGGTTCACAATCAGCTCGTCAAAGTTCCCCAGCGAGTGACTCAGAGCCTAGAAGCCTACTTCATAAGCCGGGGTGAAATGATGCAGCATATAGAGCAGGAAGACATCGAGCAGCAAAATCTTGGAAGGGCGCCGGGAGAGTTGCGAAACCCATGGAAGTGACCCAAGCCCACGTGGGGGTGCCTGCGAAGTGTCCCGAATATCCCGTCGTGCGAATTGAAGCGCACCGCGGGTGGCTGGCGTTCGATCTCGGCGAATTATGGGCTTACCGCGATCTGGTATATTTTTTTGTCTGGCGCGACATCAAGGTGCGCTACAAGCAGACCGCGATCGGCGCAGCCTGGGCCATTCTCCAGCCAGTGCTCACTATGCTGGTTTTTAGTTTATTCTTCGGGAAACTCGCGAGGATTCCTTCCCTGGGATTGCCCTATCCCATCTTTTACTACACGGCGCTCCTGCCTTGGATGTATTTTGCCACCGCCATGCAAAGCGCGACCAACGTTGTTGTGGAGCAGCAACGAGTCATCACCAAAATTTATTTTCCACGCGTGGTGCTGCCCATCGCTGCGGTTCTGGCGGGCCTCGTGGATTTCGTCATCTCGTTTGCCGTGCTGCTGGCCTTGATGGGCTATTACCGCATGGCGCCTACCCGCGCCGTTATCTGGCTGCCGCTCTTCACGCTGCTCGCGGTGCTGACGGCTCTGGGCGTCGGCTTGTGGCTCTCCGCCCTCAACGCGTTGTACCGCGATGTCCGCTACGTCGTGCCCTTTCTTATCCAGTTCTGGCTGTTCGCCTCTCCTGTCGCTTATCCGAGTACCCTGGTCCCGGCAAAGTGGCGCTGGCTGTACGGGTTGAATCCCATGGCGGGCGTCATTGAAGGATTTCGCTGGGCCCTGACCGGGCAGGGCCAGCCACCCGGCATTTTTCTGGCGGCCTCTTCGGCTGCCGTGGTCCTGCTGGTCTTGAGCGGTTTGATCTACTACCATGCCATGGAGGGCACGATCGCAGACGTGGTCTGAGCCATGAGTGACATCGCCATCACTGCGGAGGGATTGGGGAAGCGCTACCGAATTGGCGTGCTGGCCCGCCAGACAACTTTGGGCGAGCGGCTCACCCATACCATGACGGCCCCGGCTCGATGGCTGAGCCCGGACCGCAAAGGATCCTCCGGTGGCCAACGGGATTTTTGGGCGCTGCGCGATGTCTCGTTCAAATTACGCAGGGGCGAAGTGGTGGGCCTGATCGGCCGGAATGGGGCCGGAAAATCCACTTTGTTGAAGATTCTCTCCCGGGTCACGCATCCGACGGTGGGACGCGCCGAAATACATGGCCGTGTGGGAAGTCTCCTCGAAGTAGGAACGGGTTTTCACCCGGAGCTGACGGGCCGCGAAAACACTTATCTGAACGGGGCGATTCTCGGCATGGGCAAAAAGGAAATTGATCGCAAGTTCGACGAGATAGTGGCCTTTGCCGAGGTCGGGGATTTTATCGATACCCCGCTGAAGCATTACAGCAGTGGAATGCAGATGCGGCTGGCATTTGCCGTCGCCGCCCACCTCGAGCCGGAAACTTTACTCATCGATGAGGTTCTGGCGGTCGGCGACATGTCGTTTCAAAAAAAATGTTTGGGCAAGATGGGAGAAGTCGCCAGCGGCGGCCGCACCATCATCTTTGTCAGCCATCAGCTCAACCAGATTCGCCGGCTTTGCGAGAAGGCGATCTGGCTCGATCAGGGCAAGATCTTCCAGGCCGGTCCCACGCCGGAAGTCGCTGGGGCTTATGAAGTCTCCATGACCAACCGAGCAGAGGGCACGGGGCAGTTGAAAGGCGCCCAGGAAATCCACAACGGTTTCGTGAGCTGGGAAATTGTCGAGCCGCGCGCTGAGAATCCGAACGTTCTGACTACGCCTGGCCCGGTTCATTTAAAATTCGTGCTCCGGCTAAATAAGCCCGTGACCGATGGCCACCACGGCATCGCCCTTTACAACCACGAACACCAATTGATGTGGGGCTGGGCAGCAAGGAATCTCCAATTGGCTGAAGGGATTCACGAATTTCATTATTCCTTTCCCATTTTGCCATTGAGACCCGGACTCTATAACTGGCTCGTAAGTCTCTACGACCAGGGCCATCCATTGGATGTCTGGCCATGCGTTCCGGAAATGGCCATCGCTACGGAAATACATCAAGACCTGCGCGACGAGTGGAATGGGATCCTGAACGTGCCTTGCGTGTTCGAGATCCAGAGTTCGGAAAATGCAACGATGGTTGAAGCAGCAGAGCGCGCCACATGGGAATCGGCGTAGATGTTCGTTCCTTTGCATCGGCCGATCCGGCGTAGCGGTTGGCTTTTGCCCATGTATCAGCAGCCTGGAAATATAGGAATTGAGGGCCGCGGACATTTGCGTCAAGCGGCCTCTGGCTGCAGTCTGGCCACACGAAGGAATGGGAACGATGGCTCTTGCTAAAGACCAATACGCAGTACCGGACGCACTCCTTCCTTCGGGGTTCAAGAATTCGCTGGAGGGATTCAAATTTGGACGTTTGGGCCTTCGCGCAGGACGCAAATTCGTCCGAATCCTGCGGCAGTTGTCGAATCCGGTTCAACGCAAATTTTGGATCTGCCGGTTCGGTCTGCCATTGCGCAATTTAATTCTTCTGAACAGGCAGATTGCAGTTTCCATTGACGGAATATCCGTTTTACTATTTCCGCAGGGAGCGACCGCCGGTGATATCTGGGCCGGGCTCCGCTGCGAAAAGCACGAGGTTTCGTTCATCCTGGGGGCACTCAAGCCAGGAATGATTTTTTTCGATGTGGGGGCCAATGCAGGATTATTTGCGATCAGTGCGGCTAAGAAAATCGGCGGGAAAGGAGTTTTCGCTTTCGAGCCGTGTTCTTCGACTTGCGAGTTGCTCAAGCGAAACCTGCAACTAAACCGCCTTGCCGGTGTCAACGTGGTGCAGACTGCCCTGGGGGACTCCGTTGGCGGGGGCGTATTGCAAATCAATGTCCGCGGGAAAGACGGCCTAAACACTTTGGGACAAGCGACCCACCCAGACAGCAGGGTGGTCGGCCAGGAAACCGTTCGGATTACCTCGCTGAACGTTTTTATGAAGGACCACAACGTTCCGCGAGTTGATGTTATGAAAGTGGATATAGAAGGCGCGGAACTGATGATGTTTCGTGGAGCGCGGGATTTGCTGGAGCGCGCGGATGCACCCCTCATCCTGTACGAAGGGTTCGGATTTCTAACCAGGGGATTTGGCTATCATCCGGTCGAAATCATTTGGCTTCTTGAGTCCTGCGGCTACACCCTGTATTTGCTGAACAGTGAAACAGGCAAGATCTCAGAATTGAAGCCGGATTACCAGTACGATTCGATGGTCATTGCCGTCAAGCCGGGGCACCCCGCTTTCCAGGATTTGCGCGCGAGTTTGCCTTGAGAGTTGCACTCATCAAACAAGCGCTCGACGTGCACGGGCCGTGGTCGACCGTGCTCTGGGAGAAGACCACGCCGCGGCGCTTGCTGGATGTGTGGCCGGGCAAAGCCACCTTCTGGGAGATGACGTGCTGCCTCCAGGCGGATTGGTACATCATCCCGCAGCAATTATCGAGCGATTACACGCAAAACGTGCGGAAACATCTCGGCCTTGGCAAAACGCTTTCTCAGAATACGCGGAATATTATTGCACTCGAGAAAATCCCCGTCGAGCTGTACGACCTGGTGATCACGTTCGATCCGATCTGGGCCGTGCCCGCTAATTCGCCCACGCTGTTCGCCTACTTCGTGGTCGAGCACTGGGATCGCCTATACAAGGAGGCATTGCGCGGGCCGGTCGGCCACTACGATTTGTTCCTCGCGCATATGCTGGACGCTCCCAAAACTCTTGCCTCGCTGCCTCAAACTCTCGCGTTTCCCTACCTACGCGACCCCGACACCGTCCACTCCGTCTTCCCGGCGGAAAAAGAGGAGGCCGCATGGGCGGATTTTCGCACCCTCACCACTCTGGGGATGGCCGAAAACTACGGTATGTGGGTTGCCACCGGTCATGCGGCCGCGAAGCGCCTGGAAGAAACTCTGCGCCTCCCGGTACGCTACAAGAGCGACTTTAACGAAAACCCCTACGGCATCTCTGATCCGCCTTCCTGGGGCGATACCGTGCATTACTTCGACGCGATGGCGCGCTGCCGCTATTACGTTGGAGTAGGAACCATCGCCGGAGCGGGCCAGGCCATCTGTGACGCAGCGTCTCTGGGTTGCCTTTGCATCGGCCAGCAGGAGAAGGCGTTCCATCGCTTGATCTGCCATCCCGCAGCGCTGTGCGTCGGAATGATCGAACTGCCGCGCCGGCTTCAGGCGATCGCGGGCTCCCGCGATTTACAGGAAGAGGTTCGAGATTGGCAGGAAGCCGCGCTGAGGGATTTCTTTCAGCAGCGCCCGCTGGCGGTCCTGGAAGAGGCAGTTTCCATGAAGAGCAGGAACCGGGCTGGCCAGAGGGCAGCGAGTTCGTAGGGTGAGGGGAGTTGCGAGTCCGGCCATTTCGATTGGCGGTCGCATGAATGGAGAAGTTGCCGAGTGAAGGTCTGGAACATTCTCGTCACCGGAAGCAGTGGCCTGATCGGCTCGGAAGCTGTCGAGTACTTCGACCGCCGGGGCCACAAGATCGTCGGCGTGGACAACAACATGCGCCGCGTTTTCTTCGGCCCTCCGGGAGACACGTTGTGGAATCTCGAGCGGCTCAAGAATGCCACGCGGCAGTTCACTTCTGTGCCGCTCGATATTCGAGACCGCGACGGGGTAATGGCGCTGTTCCGCGAAAATCGTTTCGACCTGGTCATCCATTGCGCGGCGCAGCCTTCGCATGACAAGGCTGCGGACATCGCCCTGCTGGATTTTGAAGTGAACGCGCTGGGCACGGTGAATCTGTTGGAAGCCGCGCGACAGCATTGCCGCGAGGCCGCGTTCATTTTCATGAGCACCAACAAAGTGTACGGCGACGCGCCCAACGAGAAGCCGCTGAGAGAGTACGAGACGCGCTACGACTATTCCGATCCCGCCGATTATGAAGGCATTGATGAAACCTGCCGTATCGACCGCACCATGCATTCGCTTTTCGGCGCTTCCAAAGTTGCCGCGGACATCTACGCGCAGGAATACGGGCGATATTTCGGAATGGGCGTCGGAATTTTCCGCGGCGACTGCATTACGGGTCCGTCGCATTCAGGCGTCGAACTTCACGGATTTCTTTCGTACCTGCTCAAGGTGGCGCTCTCCGGAAAACCGTACACAGTCTTCGGGTACAATGGCAAGCAGGTTCGCGACAACATCCACAGTTTCGACGTGGTGCGCGCGTTCGAGGAATTCGCGTGCGATCCAAGACCCGGCGAGGTGTACAACCTCGGCGGCGGCCGCACGAACAGCATCTCGATGCTGGAAGCCATCGCGCGAATCGAAACTCTGACCGGCCGCAAAATCAATTGGGCGTATTCGGAGCAGGCCCGTAAAGGCGATCACATCTGCTACATCTCAAATCTGGCGAAACTGAAAAGCCATTACCCTGGCTGGAGTTTGACTCGGAGCCTCGATTCGATCATGGAAGAGATGGCGGCTGCCGAGCGGGAGCACAGCCGGAAAGGTCTTGCGGTCTAACCGCAATTTGGAATGCTCACCATTTCTGCCGTGTGGCGAGTTCCGGAAAGCACAAGAGACGAGGAGCGCGCGCGTGCCACAAGGGTTTAAAGCGGCTCTGCGCGGGGTCGTCCCGCGAACTATTTGGATGAAAATCAGCGCCGCAAAACGGACGATTGTCCGCTCGGCCCTCCGGCACTCCGCCTTGAAGCATGGCTGGATCAGCTCCTATTTCAACGCTTGGGAACTGAACGCCTACGGTTTGAACGTCACGCTGGCCGAAGACTATTACTCCCCGTTGCCGGACGTGCGCCGCCTGCAAAAGAATCGGCATCGCTGGACGAGGCCCAGCGGATTGCCCGGCCTGAGAATCGATTTGTCTCAAATGAAGGATTTCTGGACCTACATGACCGCATCCTACCTGGCTGAATTTGAGTCCCTCCCCAGCTACGCGGAGCTTTCCAAGGAGAGCTACGGCGAGGGGTATACGCCGATGGACGCAATGACGCTCTACTTTTTGCTTCGGCACCACCGCCCGCAGCGTTATCTTGAAGTCGGCGCGGGACTCTCGACCTACTATGCGTCTTGTGCCGCCCGGCAGAACGTAGCGGAAGGCCGGCCCATGGCCATCACTTGCATCGAGCCTTTCCCTCACGCGAAGTTGAGGTCGCTTGCCGGAATCAACCTTATCGAGAAAGATGTACAGGAAGTGGATTGCTCCCAGTTTGAAGCATTAGGCGCGGGCGACGTGTTGTTCATCGATTCGACGCACTCCCTGAAGATAGACGGCGACGTAGCTTATCTTTACCTGGAGATCCTGCCGCGGCTCAGCAAGGGTGTGATCGTTCACATTCACGACATCCCGTTTCCATTTAACACTCCGTTCCCAGCGGACACTTGGATCTTCGAACGGGATTGGCCAGTTTTTTGGACTGAGGCGATGCTGCTTCAGGCTTTTCTCTGTCACAACTCTGAATTCCAGATAAGTCTCTCGCTCCCGTTCATCCGGTTTAAAGATGAAGATTTCATTCGCCAGAGTGTCTCTGGGTATGACCACCGGAAAGGATCCGGGCAGGACACATTTTCTTCGATCTGGCTGGAGAGGACCTGAGCGATTGTCCGTAATTCGCAGAACTCGACGATGATTACTTTTTTTTCCACACCCAAGCCGTTTCGCGGGCACATTGGCGTCATTCAGCGCAATGCCATCTGCAGCTGGAAACTTTTGCATCCGGACACGGAAGTCATCCTCTTTGGCTACGAAGAAGGCGCCGCCGAAGCCGCGCGCGAGCTTGGGGCGCGCCATGAACCGGAAGTCGATCGGAACTCGCTCGGCACACCGTTGCTTTCAAGCTTGTTTGATCGCGCCGACCGTCTCGCCCGGCACGGCCGGTTATGTTTCCTCAATGCGGACATTCTTCTCTCCGGCGATTTTCTCGCTGCCTCCACGAGATTGGCCCAAATGCAAGAGAGTTCTCTGATGGTCGGCCGCCGCTGCGACGTGGATATCACGCAGCCACTGGATTTTTCGAGGCCGGACTGGAGCGAGGGCCTCCTTTCCATGGCCCGCGAGCTCGGCAGGCTCCGGCCGCCGCAATGGATTGATTATTTTGTTTTTCCGCGGGGACTGCTTTCCCAGCAGGTGCCGCCCTTCGCCGTTGGGCGGCCGGGATATGACAACTGGCTGCTTTGGAAGGTTCGTTCCATGGGCGTGCCTGTGGTGGATGCGACGCAGGTGGTGCTGGCAGTCCATCAAAACCACGACTACTCGCATCATCCGGGCGGGCAAAGTGGCCTCTGGCAGGACGTCGAAGCGCGGCAGAACTACGCACTTCTTGGCAAGGGGCACTTTGCCACTATCGACAACGCAACGCATCGGCTTACGCCGAATGGCCTGCGTCCGAACTATTATCATTGGGTCGCGCAGGCAATGCGCAAGGCCGCAGGCGCCCTCAATGCTGCATGGTTCGGGTTGCTGGACGTGACGCGCCCATTGCGCCGCCGGCTTGGGCTGCGGCATCGTCACAGTCCCGAGGCTCCAAGATAAAGTTGAATGCGCGAATCCTGGATGAGGGTAGCATGAGCGCTGTGAATAAATTGGCGGGACGGATGCTGAGGAAAGCAGCGCGAATTATCGATCCGCCGCAGCCGATCCATCTCATTGACGATGAGTACATTACGTGGCTGTGTTATGCGAACGCCGGGATGCTGGAGCGGGGAAATCTCTACTCGATCGATTACGCCATCAGCCACCTTCCCAGTACGGCGCCGGTTCTGGAAATCGGATCTTTTTGCGGACTCTCGACGAATGTGATTGCCCATTTCAAAAGAAAACACGGCGTGAGCAATCCACTGATTACTTGCGACAAGTGGGAGTTTGAAAATGTAAATGGGCGCTCCAACATCGCGGATTCGCCGGTACTTTTTTCCGAATACAAGACGTTCTCCAAAAGTTCTTATATTCGCAACATCCAGTTGTTTAGCCGGGATAATTTGCCGTTCACCTTTGAGATGACTTCAAACGAATTTTTTGACGCGTGGAAGGACCGGAAAAACTGTTCGGATATCCTGGGAAGAAGCCGCAACCTTGGCGGTCCCTTCAGTTTTTGCTACATCGACGGCAATCATACTTATGAGTACGCGAAGCAGGATTTCCTGCATTGCGACTCGTATCTTGAAAAAGGCGGATTTATTTTGTTCGATGATTCCACGCTGCCCGAATTCAGCTTGCACAAATTGATGCCCGAAATCACGGCGTTGGGCCGCTATCGTCTTGTGGCTCAAAATCCATACCATCTTTTCCAAAAGCTCGACTCGAACTGATAGCTCTTTTTAGGAGGAGTGGAAGAAGTTACCGCGTCTGGATCGGGGAGAACGAGGGGGAGTTGAGCGCGCAGTATCGCTCAGAGGATCAGGGCGGCGCTCGGATCTTTTTATGAATGCAGAAGCCATCCCGCACGTGAGCGTATTAATCGACACGTACAACCACGAGCGCTTCATCGAGCGCGCCATCACCAGCGTCCTCGAACAGGACATGCCAATGGACGGCGTGGAAATCCTGGTGGTGGATGACGGCTCCATCGACCGGACGCCGGACCTCGTTCGCCGCTTCGTGCCGCGCGTGCATTATCTGCGGAAGCCGAATGGCGGACAGGCCTCCGCATTCAATTTTGGATTCGCTCAGGCCAGAGGAGACATCGTGGCGACCTTGGATGGAGATGACTGGTGGGCCAGGGAAAAGCTGCGCCGGGTGCTCGAGACTCTGGAGGCCAATCCGGATGTTGGTATCGTTGGGCATGGTCTTTACGAGGAGTATTCCGATGGTCGTTCGAATGGACTGATTCTTCCCGGCAGTTTCTACCGCCTCGGAATCCATTCCCGGAAGGATGCGGACTTGTTCCGCAGCGTCGCCGCATTTTTCGGGACCAGCCGGATGACCATTCGAAAGTCGGTCTTGGATAAAATTCTGCCTGTTCCGGAAGAACTGACCATCGAGGCGGACGAGTACATTTTCACTCTGGCTCCGGTGATTGGTTCGGCCATCATCTTGAATGAACCGCTGTGTTATTACGGGATTCACTCCGGAAATCTTTTTCAGTTTGATAAGTTTGAACCGGTTAAGCTACGGCGCAAGTTGAATGTTCTGCAAGTATTGTTACGCGAACTTCCGGCCAAGCTCAAGGAATTCGGGGCCACGGAGGAAATCGTCAAGGCCCTGGTTCACCGAACGGAGGTGGACTCAGGCCGCTTGCGCCTGAGTCTGGACGGAGGGAGCCGCCTGGAAGCGTTTACAATTGAACGGGCCGCCTTTCGGATCGCCTATCGCCAAGTCACCTGGAGATACCGGCTCTTCCGTGTATTTGTGCTGATGCAGACCTTGCTGATGCCGCCGCACATCTTCTACCGCATGCGGCGCTGGTACACTGAAAAGGGGCTTTACCGCCTGAGGAGTTGGACGGGTGAACCGGTTCCCGCCGTACAAATTGTAGAACGGCGGCCGGGATGAGGATATGAACACGTCATTGTTGGGAGCAGCCGCTCAAGGCATTGGCAGCATTCGAATGGGACGCCGCGCGGTTCCGGGGCAAGGGCGATTAGTAGACGGGCTCGGTCGGCTGGCAGGGTGGATTGGCGGTGAACACGCGGTGGCATCGCCGTGGCCAGGTGTCCGGTTCGAAACGGACCTGAGCGATCGAATCCAAAGGCAGATGTGGGCCGGTACCTATGAACCGCACGTCAGAGCTTGTTTGGACACGCTGATCGAACCGGGGCATGTGTACGTCGACATTGGCGGCCACATTGGATACCACGCAGTCGCGGCAGCGCACAGGGCGGGAGTGAATGGCCAGGTCTTCGCATTTGAGGCGGACCCGGTGATGTATGAACGCCTGGCGCGCAACCTGGAGCAATTTCCTTGGGCGCACGCAACGCGCGCCGCGGTCTGGGCCCAGGGCGGCACACTTAGGTTCGCCCGGTCTCCCGTCGCCCAGGAGTCCGGTTGGGGAACACTCAGCGAGGTGCGGGATTTTGACACGTGCGAGCATGTTGATGTTCGCGCGATCTCGCTCGATGATTGGTGCTGCCAGACACACTTGACTCGATGGGACGTAATGAAGCTGGACGCCGAAGGATCGGAACTTGCGGTTCTGCGGGGTGCGCAAGGTGCGCTGGAACAATTTCAGCCGATCATGATTGTTGAGATCAATGGAATTGTTCTCCAGCAGGCGGGAATTTCATCCGCAGAAATCGTGGATTTCCTCACCGCGAGGAGCTATCGGCTGTTTTCGCTTTCCTTCCGTCGGTTGGAACCCTGGATCCCTGCAAGGCACGGCGGCTTCAGTGACGCGCTTTGTCTGCCCGAAATCCGGATGGCTGTCGCGATGCAACGGCTGGCGTGCGCGGGATTCGATATGTGTGATTGAGGCCGCAGGCGAGCGCTGCCAGCCATGAACTGGGCTATGTGGCAGGGCGGATAACGTGGAGTTACGCGCAACGGTAAAAAATGACGGGAGAAGGCGCGCCGATGATATGCTGTCGCGTTCTGGAATCGAGTGCAAAAGCCCGGTGATTACCCTCGGATTTAATTATTCGCAGATGCATGATTCCTCCGCTTGTATCGCTCGGGATGGCGAACTCCTCTTTGCCGTGGCGGAGGAGCGCATCAGCCGTACGAAACATGATGCCGGATTTCCGCATAATGCCATTCGCGCTTGCCTCGATTTTGCCGGCGTGCGGGCCGATCAACTAGACGCCGTCTGCTCCGGCTGGCAGGCGCCCGGCAAGGTATTTGCTGCGGACTTGAAGTGTTTTGCATGGGGACAGTATCCGATTACTTACCTCAACGTCTTGAACTCCGCGCGGCTTTACGCGAGCATGGCCCATCAGAATGGCGGATTCGACCGCTTCACATATCATTTCGGCCCGACCAAAGCGCAATTTCGTTTTGTGGATCACCATTTGGCCCACGCCATCAGCGCCTACTCGTATTCCGGATTGGAAAACGCCGCCGTCGTCGTGATGGACGGCCGCGGAGCCTGGGAAGCGAGCTCCATCTGGTACGGCCACGACGGCCGGCTCGATCACTTGCTCACGATCCCGTGGCCGAACTCGTTGGGGCTGTTTTACGCGCAGTTCACGGAATACCTCGGATTCGTTCCCAACAGCGACGAATGGAAGGTCATGGGCCTGGCACCCTACGGAAGCCCCGGCGTGAATCTCGACGAATTCATCTCGTTAAATCACGAGACGTATCGCGTGAACGCGCCGCTTCTGTTTGACCGCCGCAATGGGACTTCCGCCATCGCCAGGCGGCTGGGCCCCGAGCGGACACCCGAAAGCGAAATCGACGACAGCTTCAAGAACATTGCGTATGCCGTGCAAGAAGCCTGCGAGGCCGCCATGCTGGCATTGGTGAAGCTGGCGACCGAAAAAACCGGTTGTCGCAACGTCTGCCTCGCCGGAGGCGTGGCGCTCAACTCCAAAGCAAACGGAAAAATTCAAGCGTCGGGCGTCGTCGACCATATTTTTATTCAGCCTGCGGCTTCGGACGACGGCGTGGCGCTCGGCGCCGTGCTTGTGCCTAATCTCGACCGTGGCGGTAGGTTGCCCATGAAGCCGCTTCGCCACGCCTATCTCGGCCCAGAATTTTCCGACTCGGAAATTGAAAAGGCGCTGCGGACGTACAAGCTCCGCGCGGCGAAGCTAAATGACATAGCCGCAATCACCGCCGAACTTCTCGCCGATGGGAAAATCATCGGGTGGTTCCAGGGACGAATGGAGTTTGGCCCACGCGCGCTGGGACATCGCTCGATCCTGGCCGATCCGCGCGATCCGGAAATGAATGCCAAAGTGAATAACGCCGTCAAATTCCGCGAATGGTGGCGCCCGTTTGCGCCTTCGGTGCTGAAAGAAGCAGCGGCGGAATACCTTGAGTACGCTTGCGATTCTCCGTTCATGATTGTCACGAATCCGGTGCGTCCCGAAAAACGCGGCATCATTCCGTCGGTCACGCACGTCGATGGAAGCGCGCGCCCGCAAACGGTGGAGCAAGAGGTCAGCCCGCTGTATTGGAATTTGATCAGTGAATTCGGCAAGCGCACGGGCGTGCCTGTCCTCTTGAATACTTCGTTCAATTTGCGCGGCGAAGCGATCGTGAACACGCCCACCGACGCCATACGCACCTTCTTCAGCTCCGGTATGGACGCGCTCGTCATCGGTTCCTACTTGGTGGAAAAGTGAACGCCGGGAAAGTGATCTTGCTGCTTGGCCGCCGGGACGAGCCCACCGACGGCGTTTTGGATTATTGCAATTATCTGCGCGAAGCTGGCCTTGCGCGCGGACTTTCCTTCGAACTCGCTCAAGTTCAGTGGGCGGAAAAGGGATGGCACAGGGCCCTCGAGGAGTTGCGCGAATCCGCCGCCGCTTGGCGCAATTGCACGGTTCTCTTGCAGTACACGACACTGGCCTGGTCATGCCGCGGGTTTCCCCTGCGCACGCCTCGTGTCCTCGATGTTATCCGGCAATGTGGCGCCCGGCCCGGCGTCGTTTTCCACGACTTCGGGCCCTTCCCCGGCACGGGAATCGTCGGATCTGCCCGTGAGTATTGTCATCTGTGGGTGTTGCGCCAGCTATATACGCGTTCGGAGATGGCCATCTTCACGGTTCTGCTCAACAAAGTATCCTGGCTGCCCCAGCGCAGGGAAAAGGCGACCTTCATACCCGTTGGGGCGAACTGTCCGGAAGCAGCTTCCACGACCCGTGATGAATCTTCCATAGCTAAATCCGTTGCGGTATACGGCGTGTCCTGGGGGCGGCGGCTGTTGGCTGAGGTTGCCGATATCGGAGCCGCCTTGAGGCAAGCCAGTCAATCCGTCGGCCCGATCCATCTGCTTCTGTTTGGACGGGGCAGCCAGGAAGCTGAGCCGTCGCTGCGATCCGAATTGGCTGGCGCGGATGTGGAGATCGAATCGCTCGGGCTACTTTCGCCGGAACAGGTCACTCAAACTCTGGCCAGAGCCGACGCGCTGCTCTCAATTCGAGGACAGGTTTCGACCCGGCGCGGGAACGCGATCGCCGGGATCGCTTGCGGATTACCCGTTGTCTGTTATTCGGGACATGAAACCGCATGGCCCGTTACGGATGCGGGAATTCTGACAGTTCCTCTTGGCGACCGCCAGGCGCTCGCAGCAGCATTAGAGAACCTGCTTTTGGACGAGCCATTTCGCAAGAAGCTCGCCGAGCGGAGCTGTCAGGCCTACGAAAAATACTTTTCATGGGCCGCGATTGTCGAACGATTTGCCGAGGAGTTACATTTGAGGGATAAAGCGTCGGATGTGGGCAAGATCATTGAAAAAAAAGCTGTTGCGGGAATTTGAGTGCAGGGGCTTCGCCACGAAATGAATCTGAGGTCCGTCGAATGGTTCCGGTGCATGGGGTGTGGTGCGCCACTCCGTGTGGAAGCCGCGTCGGCGGCCCAAAATAATGGAACCATCGCAGAGGGGCAATTGATCTGCGCCTCCTGCGGGCGCGCGTTTCCGATCGTGCGTTCCATTCCAAGGTTCGTTCACAGCGAAGATTACGCCCACAGTTTTGGATACCAGTGGAATTACTTTGACAAGACTCAGCTCGACAGCCACATGGGCAACGACTTGAGCCGCGAACGGTTTTTCGCCACAACGCAATGGCCGCAAAAAATGGAGGGCCAAGTGATTCTCGAAGCAGGCTGCGGCATGGGCCGGTTCACGCAGATCGCGCTGGAGACCGGCGCTGAAGTATTTTCCTTTGATTTAAGCAACGCCGTGGAAGCGAATCTTCGCAATAACGGCGATTCCGGCCACGCCCACATCCTCCAGGCCAGCATTTACGAAATCCCTTTGCGTAAGGAATCGTTCGACAAAGTGTTTTGCATGGGAGTCCTTCAGCACTGTCCCGATGTGCGCGCCGCCTTTATGAGCCTGGTACCCTATTTGCGGCCGGGCGGCGAGATCGTGATCGACGTCTATCAAAAGCACACGGGGCTGTTTCCCCCGTTGAAATATTGGGCGCGCACTTTTCTCACATGGATGGGGCCCCAAGGCGTTCACAAATTCCTCTCGCTGGCGATTCCCCCGGCGTTTGCGCTGAAAAAAGCGCTGTACAAAGTGCCGCTGGTGGGTAAACCGATCGGCAATCTCATTCCCATCGGACCGGTATCGCACGCCCCGCGTCTGAATTTCACCGACGAAGAGCTGATTCAAGTCAAAATCCTGAGCGCGCTCGATATGTACTCACCCGTGCACGACCATCCGCAAACGCTCGAAGCCGTGCGCGCGTGGTTTTCCGGCGCCGGGCTTGTGGATGTTCATGTGGGGACCGGGTTCAACGGCATCAACGCCAGAGGAAGAAAACCATGAATGTAACCGGATTGCGCATCAAAATGAGTTTGCCCGTTGCAGTGCGCGATTCGCGCAAGCATAATCTCCGAGGGGAGATGTTTTCCGCAGATAGAATATGCAACTAAGCACCGCAGGATCCCTTAGCGCTAGCCGGCAGGTCAAGGCTCTGGTCATGGGCCTGGTCGTCCTGGCCGTCATCTGGGAATTGGCTGCGTGGATTGTCGCCGGCTCGGACCAGAATTTGATCATGTTTGGGCTGGCGCTCGTGGTGGTGGCTCTCGTCGTTCATATTCTGAATGATTGGCGCAGCGGCGTACTTCTTTTCCTGCTCTGGCTGTTGTTTGAGGACCTGGCCCGCAAGTATCTTGGCAACAGCATGGTGGTCTATTTCGCCAAGGATTTTCTGGTCGCCGTCGCCTACTTTTCGTTCTATTTCGCAAAACGCAGAGGGGAAGTGGAAATTTTCGTACCCTCTTTCCTCGTTCCGCTCGGCGCTTTTTTTGCGCTTGCCTTTGTTCAGGTCTTCAATACATTCTCCCCGAATATATTGTTTGGATTGTTAGGGTTGAAGCTCTATTTCTACTACGCCCCGCTGATGTTTCTCGGATACGCGATGCTGAAGCGCCCAGCGGATTTGGATTCCCTTCTCAAGGTGAGTTTGATTGCGGGGATCGTGATTGCGGGCTTGGGGATAGTTCAGTCCGTGCTGGGAGTGAACTTCCTGACGCCTGAAGAAATGGCACCCGAGATCTATGAATTATCTCATGTAGTAAGATACTCTCCAATAACACACCAGGCGGCTTTCGCGCCAAGTTCTGTCTTCGTCAGCGCGGGCCGCTTCTCCTTCTACTTGATCCTGCTTTGGATTTTAGCGATGGGCGCCCAAGGATATTTTCTGCTCAGCCGGAAACCGGGCGCCAAGTATGGCTTTTGGGGGATAGGTATCGTTACCGTCGCTGTCATCATGACTGGGACTCGCACCCCATTCATTTTCGTGGGTGCCAGCGCCTTTGTGATGACAGGTGCGTTTCTCTGGGGCGCCCCCTGGCGGTGGGGGCAAGGACATCGCATGGTGAAGGCGCTTCGCCGGGGTTTCCTCATTGGTGGACTTGGCCTGATTATCATGGTCGACGTGTTTCCTACGGCCATCGGCGGGAGCTGGGCTTTCATTTCGGAGACACTCGCGCCGGGGAGTGGGGAAGAATCCGATATTACGAATCGAGGTTGGGATTATCCTGTGAGAAATCTCATGCTTGCTATAGGAGAAGGGGATGTGCTCACTGGACACGGGACCGGCATGTCCTCGTTGGGGATGCAATACGTCTCCCGTTTTCTGGGCGGGCAGTTCCCCTACATCGGTGTCGAAAGCGGCTTCGGAGCTCTCATTGTTGAGATGGGCGCATTTGGTCTAATCCTCTGGCTATTTTGGGCTTCGGTTCTTCTCTGGCACGGATGGAAAATTGTACGGGAGCTTCGCGAAACCGTCTATTTTCCATTGGGCTTCGCCATCTGGTGGTACACTGTCGTATCTCTTATTTTATTGATGTACTTGACAATCGCCGTCTATCAGAATTTTGTAAATAACGCTTATTTGTGGCTGCTTGTTGGAGTGTTGTTTCGTCTGCCGAAGCTCGCGCAAATGCCTCAGCCAGTTCCCATGCCCGAACATCTACGCGGCCACTCGAGCTGGCTGCTTGCTTCCAAGGGAAGTGAGTTGGCCTGGCGACCGAGACGAGGCATATGGAGACCATGACAGTCCAAACCAGCATCGTTCTTCACTTCTCGAATCGCACACAAACATATCCAAATTTTCTTCGGTCAGGATTGAAAACTATTTCTATACCACTGAGGCACCGGAAGCCACACGCCGGGTGCTGAAGGATCACGGCACCCTCGTTTTGAAATTCTAAGCGCACTCTGCACGGATTGCGGGGCAGTTAAGCAGGCTGCTGCAGACGGTTTTGGCCAAGCGTCCATTGATTTCTACGCCGACGCCTCAAAGTATAGTACTCTCGAAAATCTGTTTGTTGTGAGATCCAGGAAACGTCTAGAACAGACCCAATCTTCTCCGGAGCTCGGGCTTATATCAAGCCGCACAGTGACGCGGGGATTGAATCCGCTCACCTTACAACGACCGACTGTACTTCTATCAACACGAACCAGGCGGACCGTTCATTGTCGTTTTTGCGGCTGTTCTCCTTGAGGCGTTATCCCGGCTGCTAATCCGGAATGCGGGGGCGGCCGGACAGGCGATCAATTAGCACTTCTTTTTTCTCGGAGAAGGAATCCTGCTCCTTGAAGCACAGATCGTGAACCGCATGGCAACGCTGTTTGTGACGACGTGGTTAGTCAATTCCATCGTTATCGGGGCTATTCTCGTGCTCATCGTTGTCGTCAACTTTCTTGTGCAATCCTGGCCGTCGATCTAGGTGCGACTTGCTTCCATAGGAATCGGCGTCCGCAAGCTCGTCTCGGATTATTTGACCCCCGGAGGTCTTTTTCTTGAGTCGTTTTGGGTGAAGGGGTCGGTCGCCGCGTTGGCCCTATGCTTATCGGCGGCATTTGCTTTCATGGTGTTCATTCGCAGTCTTGCGGAATATAGATTCAGCGGCCAGGCTATTGGTTCGAAACTCTTGAGGGCACTGAGGGAGGAATGCAGGAGTCAGCGTCGTTGAGGACGCGGATCCGATCTCTGATGATTCTCGCGGCCGCGCTGTACTTGCTTTCGTTCCTGTATCTATGTTCGACATGTAATCTTGGCGTCGCTGATTTGCCGTTGGGGGCCAGCGGACATCACGCCTGATTTCGCCCGCGCAACGGTCCTGGGGCTCTAGTTCATCTTTCCGATGCGGAGCAATGTATCCCTAGCGAAGAGTGGTTTGGAGGCGGGACACCTGCTCAGAAAAACTTCTCCAAATCCTTAGCAAAGACCGGATCTCTCAATTAACCACACGCATCAGGACGACTGGAACCTTCAATCGCAAATTGTAAATGCGCGAGCTGCCAGATAGGGTTTCAGTTTCGGTTCGCGCCTCCGGAACAAGCAGCCCTTCCTTTTCGCATTCCTGGAGCACGCTGGCAAGCGCCTTGGGGTAGTCCGGCGATTTCACGACCCAACGGATATCCTGCTCTTTCAGAAATGCAAGGATCGTTTGTGGGTCCGCCAAAACCGCTGGGTTCATTACCCATGATGTGCCGGGATCCCCGTTCTGGTAAGGAACTCGCAAGTAGTAAGAGTGACGGAAAAAGATGAGGACTTTGCCATTTCGCTGGGCTACTTCAGAATTAACAAACATGGCGGCTTGATAGTCAGGTGCCATCCTGTTAAGAAACGCCACCTTGCTTTCCAAGCCCACCGAGACGGGCAAAAATTCCTTTGCATAAAGCGTGTCGGAAGCGAGGCAGAATAAACCAAACGCTGCAAGCGTTGCCGTACATCCGAAGCGGATGTACCCTCCTCCTTCACGGGAAGCCTTGGCAGCTCCGAAAAGGGCCAGTCCGAGCGCGAGAGGATAAGCGGGAAGCAAGTATCTAGCTGTTTGCGTCGTGAACACATTGACAAGGAGTATACTAGCGCACAGAATAGCGGCAACCCAGACGAGGCGAGCTCTCCAATTGCAAAAGAGTAGCAGCGGCAGGAAGGCCAGGACTACGGGGCCAAAATATTGTCCCAAGCCATAGTCTGCGCCTCTTACGGTCATTGCAGCCAAGAAATATAAAATATGAAGCGGCTGCGTGGAAAACCCTTGCGAGTGAACAGCTGTTCGAAGTGATTCCAATCCGAATTCGTTCACCGCAACTCTTCCGATCCAGCGGTTCAGGAAAGGGAAAAATGGGTCGCCCGTCCACAAAAAATTCCGCAGCAACGGAAACCCGCCCGTGACCAGCGCTACGGCCGAACACATTGCGACCCACAACAAGGACTTGGTCATCCAGAAAACACTGAGAATGATCACTGCGGGCAGAATCCACCCCGTGTACTTGATGCTCGCACCGGCTCCCGCGTAAACACTGGCGAGGATCAGCCAGCGACGTGTGGACTCCCTGTCCGCTTGCCCTATGGCGAGCGCAGCTAGGACAGCATAGAAGCCCATCCAGATATCGGGAGAGCCTGCCGTACTGACTTGCCAGAACACGATCGGCGTCATGACAAACGTGAGCGCCGTGGCAAGAGCCCACTCCAGCGGCATCCACATACGTGCCATTTGGAACAGCGCCGCCGCCGTCAGACACCCACCGAAGAAAATCAGGAGAAGTGCGAGCCTATCACCTCCCAGCACCAGCCCCAACCCGATCAATTCGTGTCCGAGCCCGATAAAAAACGCGTTGGTGAGCCAAAAGATTGGCTGTTCCGCCCTGCCCAGTTGGAGCAACGGTGCAGTGAAATGATAATTCATGGCATCGGACCCAGTTAACGGCGCCGTCGAGAGGAGCGCTTCCAACCCCAAAAAGAAAAGAATGCAGAACGTTAGGACTCTTGCAGTGCCCGATTCAAAAACGCCGATGAATTCCTTTGCGGATTCCTTGCACAGCCGGAACAGGGATTTCCATCCGCGTCCGCCAGCAATCGCCATGAGAACGAACAACGCAATCACAGACCGAACCGTAAGCCCAGCCACGAATCCGAAGATTCCAAGAAGCAATTGCAGGACTGCGAACCCGGCGCCAGAGGAAAACAGGACCGCATCGAGCGGATGGTCCACCGTCAGTCCGGCTATTTCAAGGACGTAAGTTCCGAGCGCGACGGTTATCAGAAAAATTGTGAAGACGATAGCAACACACCCAGTCGAGATTGCTAGCGCCATAGGTGAGCCAACCAGGGGATCCGAGATACAGCCAGTTCCCTGAACTGCGCAAAATACAAAACGTTAACGAGGAGCAGCCAAAGGAGAAACAGCATCGGGCCAAGCCTCTTGAAAGTTTGCAGTGCGCCCACTATCGGGTTCCTCCCCGCTGTGTACGGCAATCCTAGCACACTTTGCGCTTACGCCACTTGTGCGCACAACTTCGTTAACGTAGGTATAGAAGTGTTTATTCAGAAACGATAAAGTAACAGGCTTGGAAGGTTCGCAGCAGCCGATCGAGGGCCAATAAATCTCATGTGCGGAATTGCTGGAATCGCGACTGTGGGCCCATCCGGAGCCTTGCGTCTGGCCGCGGACCGCATGGCCGCCTCCATGAAACACCGCGGTCCGGACAGCCAGGGCGTCCAGGAATTTGAATCGTGCCTCCTGGTGAACGCGCGCCTCTCCATCATCGACTTGAGCGATCGCGGGCGCATGCCCATGTCCAGCTCGGATGGCCGGATCTGGATCACTTACAACGGCGAGAGCTATAACGCCGCCGAATTGCGCGCCGAACTCGAACGGCGCGGACATTCCTTCCGCACTACATCGGACACCGAGGTTGTTCTTCATCTCTACCAGGAATATGGCGAGCGTTTCGTCGAAAAACTCCGTGGCATGTTTGCCTTTGCAATCTGGGACGACCGCGAGAGCAAACTAGTTCTCGGGCGCGATCGCCTGGGCATCAAGCCTCTTTACTTGCACCAGTCCGGAGGCCGTCTCGTTTTTGCATCCGAACTCAAAGCGTTACTGGCCTCCGGCCTCGTGCCCCGCCAGCTGGACCCTGCGGGGATTCGCGCGTTTCTTCAGCTTGGGCATATTCCTCCGCCATGGTCCGGCATTCGCGGCGTGACGCCACTCGCGCCCGGAAACATTGGTGTCTGGAAGGACGGCGAGTGGCGGACGGAGCCGTACTGGTCGCTTTCGCCCCATTCTTCGGCGGCGTTTTCGAACAAGCATCTGGCCGCGGATCTTTCGCAAGTTCTGCTGGAAGCGATGCGAAACCATCTCGTCTCGGACGTTCCCGTGCTGATATTTTTGAGTGGCGGCACGGATTCGGCTTGCCTCGGAGCTCTGGCTCGGGCCGCCGGGGGGCAAAATCTAACGGCGATGACGGTCGGATTCTGCGAAGCCGAATTCGACGAAAGCAAGCTGACCCGCCGCACGGCGGAAGCGCTGGGTATCCCGCTCGAGGTGGTGACGCTCGCGGCGCGCCGCGTGGAAGCCGACCTCGACCACGCCATCTGGGCTCTGGACGAACCTTCCGTGGACGGATTGAACTCCTACTGGATTTCGAAACTGGGAGCGGAAGCCGGATTTAAAGTCGCGCTGTCGGGACAAGGAGGAGATGAGCTGTTCGGCGGGTACGAATCGCTCGCCTGGTTCGAACGGTTCAACACCGTTGCGCGCTGGGCCAAGCCGCTGCCCGCCATGCCATTCGGCCGCCTGCTCGACCAGAGCTCTCTTCCGTTTCGCTGGAGGAAGCTTTCCTATTTGATTGGCGCCGACGATCCGTTCGTGGCCGCGCAGCTTGCCGTGAAGGTGCTTTTCCTCGATCGCGATGTCAGTGAGTTAATGTCCCCTTCCTTCGCGCGCAATGGCCACCACGCGGAGGCGAGGGACCATCTGGCCTACTGGTCCAAGCAGGTCGAGAACGAAGACCTGCGCGAGCGCCTCGCCTTCATGGACATTCACACGCACCTGGAGCCGCGCCTGCTGCGTGACCTGGACGCCATGAGCATGGCGCATAGCATCGAAGTCCGGCCGGTGTTTCTGGATCATCGCGTGGTGGAGTTTCTGCTTCCCGTTCCGTCGAGCATTCGCATGCAGCAGAAGCGGCTTTTGCTGGATGCCGCGAAGGCTTTTTTACCCCCCGCTCTTCTGGCGGATTTGGCGGCCCGGCGGAAGCGCACCTTCACGTTTCCTTTCCAGCGCTGGCTATCGCATGACTTGCGCAACGTGTTGAAGGAAGCGTTTGCGCCGGACCGGCTTCGCCGGACCGGCGTCCTGGAGCCCGCGGCCGTGAACCGCGTTTGGGACCGGTATGAGCGGTCCGAGGGCGCGGTAGGCTGGTCCCGGATCTGGAATCTTTTTGTTCTCCAGCGCTGGAGTGAAATTATGCAGGTCAGCCCGTAGGGAGCGCTGCAAACGAATGCCACCTGTGCGGATCGCCATCGTTTCTCCCTTCATCGACAAACGCCACGGAACCGAGCGGCGCATCGCCGAATGGATCACGCGCCTCCCGCAGGAATACGAGATTCACATTTACAGCCAGCGCGTCGAAGACGTGGACCTCACCCGCATGCGATGGCACCGGATTCCGAAAATTCCGGGGCCACACCTGTTGAATTTTCTTTGGTGGCTTGCCGCTAATCACTTGTGGCGCTGGTGGGACGCGCACGCGCGCGGGCTTCGAACCGATCTGGTTTACACGGCGGGAACGAATTGCTGGGACGCGGATCTGATTTCCATTCACATCGTGTTTGCCGAATTTGTGCGCATGTCAGAGCATGAATTGCGGTTTCGCGGAAGTCCGCTTCGCTTCTGGCCGCGGTTGATTCACCGGTGGCTTTACTACCGGCTGATTATTTTTCTCGAACGCCGCATGTATACGAATCCGAGGACCGGATTGATTTTGATCGCGAAAAAAACGGCGGACGATTTGAAACGTCATTACGGCATCGACAGCCCATTGCCGATCGTCTATATCGGACTCGACCATGCGATTTTCAATCGCGAGTTAAGGCTTCGCAACCGGGCCGATGTCCGCGGGCAACTCGGTTTCGGGGAGGACAAATTTGTTCTGGTGCTGGTCGGCAACGATTGGAAGAAGAAAGGCCTCGTAGCTTTGATTGAGGCGGTCGCGCAACTGAAAGATCTTCCGCTGGCGCTTGTGGTGGCGGGCAGGGACGATTCAGTACCCTACCAAAACCGGATCCGGGAACTGGGACAGGAAGGAAAAGTGATGTTCTGCGCGTCTCGGGCGGACGTGCAATGGTTTTACGCCGCCGCGGATGTGTACGTTGGCCCTTCTCTCGAGGATACGTTTGCGCAGCCTCCTGCCGAAGCCATGGCTTGCGGCTTGCCCGTAATCACCACCGCGACCAACGGAACAGCCGAAATCATGACCGACGGCGTGGACGGATTGATCCTGCAGGATCCAAATGACGTTGCGGGCCTCGCCGATCGGATTCGATGGCTCTACGAGCATCCCGAACAGCGGGAAAGCATCGCCGCGCAGGCCGCAGTGACCGCCGGCGAATATACGTGGGACCGCAATGGCGTTGAGATGCGCGCCATTTTCGCCGATGCGATCGAGCGAAAGAAAAAACAATCGCGCGATCTGCCCGCGGCCCGCGTTTCGCCCGGCACGCCGGTTGGCAAATGAGAATTCCGGAGAAAAGGAAAGACTGCGATTCGAAAAGATCAGGCGGCGATGTAGAATCCCGAAGCTGTTGTAAAGTCAAAAAGCGCGCGGAACAAGATACGGGAGAATTTGATTTGCTTCGAAGCGAGGTCCGAGAATGAGTGCACTGCCGGTGCGCGACCGCATTCGGCTTTGGGGTAAGAGGCTGCTCTTTCCGGGTCTGGACCTGCACACTCGCAGCCGGTACCGCTTCCTTACCGGATATTTTAGAGAAGGCCCCATCGACACATTGGACGCGGGGTGCGGCAATGGGGCGCTGTCCTACGCGGCCTACCGGCGCGGAAATCGAGTCCTGGGCGTGACCATAGATTCCAGCCAGGTGGAGAAAGCCAATGAGTATTATTCTTTTCTCGGAACCGATCCCGCCCGGCTGAAGTTCAAGGTCTGCAATCTTTACGACCTGTCTCAGCTCGATGTGAAATTCGATCAAATCATTTGCTCGGAAACTTTGGAACACATCACCAGAGATAATGTGGTGGTTGAACATTTTTACAATGCGCTTCGCGATGACGGTGTGCTGCACCTCTGCTGCCCTTTCTCGGATCATCCCGGCAACAAAGGGAGAGTGTGTACCGACGAGTCTCGCGGGTGGCATGTCCGCGATGGTTACACGATGGAAACGTACCGGGCGCTCCTGGAACCGGCGGGATTCCAGATCGTCAAGAGCGCCGGGTTTGGTTCGCCGCTATTGGTGAAGATGACGAATATTATTCAGCCCGTGTTCAGCCGAATGGGCGCCGCTTTCGCGTTTCCGTTGTTTCTTCTCTCCTGGCCCTTGCAACTTTTGGACTACGAAAATCCCAAGGTGCCTTGGTCGCTCTACGTTCAGTGCGTGAAGAAGTCGCAAAATGCGAAGTGACCTGGTGCGCCTCTCTCAAGAGCGATGGACGCGCATCCTTGTTCGGAAGCGTTGCCACTCATGATGCAGATACCTCAGGGAGCAGATCGAATGGGAACCGAGGCAGGTGAGGTTCGGCAAAGTGGAACAGTTACCTCACTCCAGCGAATCTACTTGCGAATTGCGCTCGCCGGCATCGTGGCGCTGGCCTACGCCGCGCTGTGGACAATCAACGCAAGGCCCTTGGACGTGCGGCAAAATTTTTATCAGAAATATTTTTCTTTTCCCGCCTCGACCCCGCAAGCGTATGGAGACCTTGGGTACTACCTGGTGTGGTTGGATTGCGTCCGCGCCGGCGCGCCGATAGACAAGCCATGCTCTCTGGGCTCGCCAATTCCCTGGGCCTATCCTTCCGCCTGGCTCTTGATGGTCCACACCGGTCTGTCCGTTAGTAACACAATTCCCGTCGCGGCGTTTCTGTACATCGGGCTCATCGCCATGGCTTCGTACGTGTGCGCTCCGGGATCGGTTTCGGAAGTTTGCTACGATGCATTGTTTCTCGTCTCCCCACCCTTCGTTCTGGCCCTCGAACGATGCAACATGGACATCTTGATTTTCATTCTGCTCGGGTTCGCCGTGATCCTTGCAAGCCGTCGGGCCATCCTGGGCGCTTTCGGGCTGGTGTGGGTGGCGGCGCTTTTGAAGGTCTACCCGGGAGCTTCCTTGGTCGCATTTATTCGGAAGAGAAGTCATGTGCTGGCAGCGGGAGTGGGCGCCGCGACGCTCGCAGTTTATATCGAGATGATTCGGCCGCAGCTTAGACTCATCTACCTGATCGTGCCGCAAACGGAATGGGAGTCCTTCGGCAGCCCGGAATTATTTTTGATTCTGTCAAAAAAACTGGAAGCGATGGGCCACCCGGTGCGTTTGCTGCACTCGGTGATTCCGCTTTTTGCGCTGGCATTGTTTACGATTCTGGTTGCTCTTCTCGCGTTCTCATTCATCCGCCGGAGAACCGATATGGATTTGGAACCTTTCGATGATCTTTCGCAGCATGCATTTACGGTTGGCGCGTTAGTGTATTGCGCGTGCTGGTCCCTGGGCATGAACTTTAATTACCGCTATATTTTTCTGGCCATGACTTTGCCAAAAGCATGGATATGGGCGTCCGCGAAATTCCAGTGGCGATGGTCCTATGGCGCATACCTGCTGGCGGCGCAGGCGATGGCCTGGCTGACCTTGTTCCAATACACACATCCGTGGATCGAGATCGGACACGCGCTTCTCGGCTGGCTTCTTTACGGGATTTTGCTTTTCACGCTGATCCTGCTGTACTGGCGCCCAGTTGTTATGGGCCTGGTCAAAGGGGCCGCTTCTCTTAACCTTCAACCGTGACGCAGGCGTTGAGCATGGCGGATGCGGATTCGGACAAGCGGACGGATTCAATGAGCGCGGTTTCGTCGGCCTCGGCGACCTTTCCCTTTTCGACGCGTTCCAGAAAATAGCGCATTTGGCGCGCGAGCGGGCCGGGGCTGGTTGCCCAGTCCGCATCCGCCGTCATGGTTTCCGCGCCAATCGTCATGGTGCCCGGCTCGATGGAAAAATCCAGCGATGCGGGCGCGGAAAGTTGAATCGTGCGGCGCCGCCGGTCGCTATCGCGTTCTAGCGTGACGCTGCCTTTCATGCTGCCCGCGTCGAGCGTGAATGTGGCGGATTTTCCGTCGCGCGCCGTTTTACAGAACGTCACCTGGAAGACGGCTTGGGGAAACAACAAGGAAAGAATCGTCCAGATATGCGGCATCACGTCATCGGCGACGTTGATGCTCGCATCATAAGTTTTTTGCTCGCCATAGCGTATTTCGCCCGCCGGGTCGGACCAGCGGAGCTCGAACCCGGTGAGCGGGCGCAACGATGCGGTACGCCGCGCAAATTGCTGAACGTAGGAACAGAAGCGATAGCTCAGGCCCGGCAGCAAAATGGTCTGTCCCGCATGGGCCAGCGCCAGGAGATTCCGCGCCTCCGGCAAAATGAGCACGACGGGTTTCTCAATCAGCAAGTGGACGCCCTGCGCGATCAGATTGCGCGCCGTTTCGCCGTGGGAGCGTGCCGCATTGGCGATAATCGCAGCGGATGGGCAATTCGAAAGCGCGGATACGATCCGGATGGGATGCCTGGAAGCAAGGCGCGCTACGACATTTTGCGCAAGCGCGGCATTGTGCGTGGTCACCATCGTGATGCGATCCACGGGCAGATCGGACGTTGCCAGGACGGAAAGGATCACCCGCCCCCATCGTCCGCCGCCAATGATGGCCACATCGCGCTGCATGGCTAGACGCACGCCAGGCTCAGGTATTGTACGAGTTGGCGCAGCGAGAACTCGCGCATGTCTTTCTTGTCCCGGCAGGCTTTGTACCAGTCGAGTGTCCAGCCGATGGCATTCTCCACGCCAAGCAACGCATTCCAGCTCAGCGTATCGCGCGCGAGGGACGCATCGATTGCCAGATAGCCGCTTTCCTTGAGATTGGGATCGGCCCCGCCCGCGCGCCAACCCTCCGAGCCCATGATGCGCTTAAATTGATCCGCCACCTCGCGCACCGTGCAGACCGCGGCTTCGGGCGGGCCGAAATTCATGGCCAGCGGGGCGTCATATCCGTGCCGCGCCAGGTGCTCGATGTAGAGCAGGTAGCCGAAAACAGGATCGAGCACGTGCTGCCACGGCCTGACCGCGTCGGGATAGCGCAGGATGACCTGTTCGTGGGACATGTAGGCGCGCCACAGGTCGGGAATGAGGCGATCCGCCGCCCAGTCGCCGCCGCCGATGACGTTGCCTGCGCGCGCGCACGCCACGTGAATTTTGCGACAAGCAAAGAAACTATGAGCGTAGCTGCGAGTGAGAATTTCGGCCGCGGCCTTTGAGGCGGAATAGGGGTCGCGGCTGCCGAGCGGCGCATTCTCGGCGAAGGCGATTCCGATTTCGTGATTTTCATAGACCTTGTCGCTGGTCACGATGAGCGCGGCCTTGAGCGTAGGCACGCCGCGCAGGGCTTCGAGCAAATTCACGGTGCCCATCACGTTGGTTTCCATGGTGAGCACGGGCTCCGCGTAGGAGCGCCGCACCAGCGGCTGCGCGGCCATGTGAATGACGATCTCGGGTTGAGCAGCGGTGATGACTTCGGCGAAGGACGCCGCGTTGCGGATGTCGCCCATATTCGAGGCGAGCGCAGGCCAGGGCGATAAAAGTTCGAACAGGCTGGGATTGGTATCGGGCGGAAGGGCGAAGCCGGTGACGCGCGCGCCGAGATGCTCGAGCATCAATGCCATCCAGCCGCCTTTGAAGCCGGTATGGCCGGTCAGCAAAATGCGCCTGCCAGACCAGAAACTGCGGTCAAGCTCGCGCGGCATCAAGCCCACCATTTCCAGGGAGCTTTGCCGCTGGCCCACAAATCTTCCAGCGCGCGGCGGTCGCGCAGCGTATCCATCGGCCGCCAGAACCCGTCATGGGTGAAGGCGCCGAGTTTGCCCTTTTTCGCAAGCGTTTCGAGCGGGCCGCGTTCCCAGATCGTCGTGTCGCCCTCGATCAGGTCGATTGCCGAAGGATTCACGACGAAAAAGCCGCCGCTGATGTAGCCTTCGCCCGCGCTGGGCTTTTCGGAAAAATGCGTGACGCGATTGTTTTTGATGATGGCCGCGCCGAAACGCGGGGGCGGTTTGACCGCCGTGAGAGTGGCATCGAATTTATGCTGTTCGTGGAAGGCGATGAGCGCGCTGACATCGATATCGGCGATGCCGTCTCCATAGGTGAGGCAGAACGGCTCGTGGGTGTCGAGATGATCGCGCACGCGCTTGATGCGCCCGCCGGTTTCCGTGCCCTCGCCTGTGTCGATGATCGTGATTTTCCAGGGCTCCGCAGCTTCGCTCAGGCAAGTTACCTTGTTGGTGGCGAGGTCAATCGTGACGTTGCTGTGATGCTCGCGGTAGTTCGCAAAAAACTCGACGATGGTGTGCGCCTTGTATCCCGCGCAGATCACAAAATCAGTGACGCCATATTTCG